>Ga0265298_10002262_pt1 | contig 27049 bp, 21 predicted proteins | sample AusTroGonzalo_MG_3_FD_193486 | JGI IMG/M metagenome (GOLD analysis project Ga0265298, IMG submission 193486) | Bovine rumen microbial communities from tropical cattle in Woodstock, Queensland, Australia - Gonzalo_01 | ecosystem: Host-associated > Mammals > Digestive system > Stomach > Rumen ...
TGCTTTGACCGAGAGCGCACTGAAAGCGCAGGTGAAATACTGGCAGCAGCTGGCCGACGACCCCAAGGCGGCAGCCGAAGCCGTGAAGCAATATACCGCCAACTTAGAGCAGGCGCAGGACTTGCTCACAGAAAAGCATAACAAGACCCTCGAAGAGAAGGTCCAGGCACTCAGCACCGAAGATCTTGGCGTATATAGCATTGACGAACTGCAGGAAGGTATCGAGGCTGCCAAGGAGATGCAGAGGACATGGCGGCTCTCTGACGAGGAAGTGAAGCAGCTGTCTGAGAGTATAGTTGCCGCTGAGAAGCGCATCAACGAGGTTAGTGTAGAAGCCGTGCGTGCCGCAGAGCAGCAGCGCGAGAACATCCGTCTGATGCAAGACCAGCTTGGCAAGGGTGATGCTTTGACCGAGAGCGCACTGAAAGCGCAGGTGAAATACTGGCAGCAGCTGGCCGACGACCCCAAGGCGGCAGCCGAAGCCGTGAAGCAATATACCGCCAACTTAGAGCAGGCGCAGGACTTACTCACAGAAAAGCATAACAAGACCCTCGAAGAGAAGGTCCAGGCACTCAGCACCGAAGATCTTGGCGTATATAGCATTAACGAACTGCAGGAAGGTATCGAGGCTGCCAAGGAGATGCAGAAGACATGGCGGCTCTCTGACGAGGAAGTGAAGCAGCTGTCTGAGGATATTGTAAGGGCAGAGACGCGAATTAATAAAGTCAGCATCGAAACGGAGCGTGCCGCCGAAAGACAGCGCGAGAGCATTCGTCTGATGCAAGACCAGCTTGGCAAGGGCGGTATGTCCGAGTCTGCCTTGAAAGCCCAAGAGCGTTTCTGGCAACATCTTATCGACGATCCCAAGACGGCGGCTGAGAGTCTGGAAAAATATAGAACAAATCTTGCAAGGGTTCAGCGTGAGATTGAAAGTCAGACAAAGAACATCATCACAAACGAGGGTGTGACAGCTCTCGGTTTCTTTCAGCGTGGCGAAGACGAGAATGCCAGTGCTGCAGAAGTACAGGAAAAGGCTAATGCTCTGAAGAAATACCGAGACTCGCTGCCACAAAAGGATGATGCAGATACTATCGCAGAGATCGACGGATACCTGCAGAAGACAGGACTGTCTGCCAAGAAGGCCGCAGGGGATGTAATGTCGCTTGACGAGGCGCTGGAATTGGCCAATAAAGCCGGGCAGAACTACTATCTCTCTGGCGGTAAGGAAGGCTTTGTTGCATCGCCCCAACAGATTCAGGCAGCAACAAAAGCCATCGAGCAGGAGCGTGACGCTCTCATCAAGACCATACAGGCGAAGAAGGCCAACGGCAACGCTACCAAGGAGGAAGAGAAGAAACTCGCCGACCTGACGAAGAAGCTGAAGGATCTGAAGTTTGAGCAGGATAACCTGAACATGAGTCAGGAGAAGATGCGGATGCTGATGAAGCAGCCCACGGAGGCGGTGAGCTTGGACGAGCTGCGCAGCGCCATCAAGCGCGCCGACGGCGAACTGAAGCGCATGGAGGGCTCGCTGGGCAAGAACTCGAAGCAGTATAAGGAGTTTGCCGCCGAGGTGAAGCAGGCCAAGAACCAGCTGAAGGAGATGGAGGGCCAGGCCAAGGCCACCTTGTCGGCATGGGACAAGGCGTGGGCGCGACTGAAGACCTACGTCGGCATGTACATGGGATTCAATATGCTGTGGCAGAAGATGACGGGTACGATGGACGATATGATGACCCTATCGGACAAGATGGGTGAGGTGCGCAAGACGACGGGGTTTACCGCCGACGAGGTGGGACGCCTGTCAGACAACCTGACGAAGCTCGACACCCGCACGAACCTGACGGGTCTGATGGAGTTCTCGTCACTGGCCGGTAGTATCGGTCTGAAGACGCAGGAGGCGGTGCAGGGATTCACCGAGGCCGCGAACATGATTGCCGTGTCGCTGCCGGAAATGGGTAACGAGGCCAGCCGCACGCTGATGAAGATTGCCGACGCCACGGGTGACCTGGAGAAGAATGGCGGCAACGTCCGTGAGACGCTGGAGCGTGTCGGTTCTACTATCATCGCCCTGCGTGCCAACTCGGCAGCAGCTGCAGGCCCTATCACGGACTTCGTCAGCCGCGTAGGTGCCGTTGGTGCTCAGGCTGGTATATCCATTGACCAGATAGCCGCCCTCGGTGCCACGGTGGATGCGCTGGGCGGTCGCGTGGAGATGTCGGCAACAGCCCTGTCACGAATGATTCCGGCGATCAAGAACAACTCGTTTGCCGTGGCGCAGGCGCTACAGATACCTGAGAGGCAGCTGAAGGCGATGAACGGCATGGACCAGATGGTGGCCGTGTTCCGCAAGTTGCACGACTCGGTGAAGGGCTTTGACACTTCGACCGAGGAAGGTATGAATGCTATGGCCGACGCGGTGGAGAAAGCCTTGGGCCGCTCTACGTCGATGCAGGAGGTGATGAAGACCCTCAACCAGCAGGGCGCTCGCGCCGGTATTGTGTTCGGTTTGCTCTCACAGAATGTTGACAAGTTGGAGGATCAACTGGATACTGCCAGTGAGGCTTATCAGAAGAATACCGCTCTGATGGATGAGTACTCGAAGATGAACGACACCACCGCCGCCCGCTGGGAGCGAATGAAGAACCAGATAGAAGAGATGTTCGTCAGCGACAATATGCAGCACTGGCTTGGTGAAATCATCGAAAAGCTGCGCATACTGATTGACTTGATTTCCATGGACGGCCCCATTGGCGACTTCTTCAGATTCAGTCTTGTGTACTTTGCTCTCTGGAAGGCCAAGTGGGCAGAGGCAATGGGTACGGCGCTTATGTCGTTGGGAAAGTTCCTTACCGCCACGAAAGCATCAACGGCTGCATCGACCGCCGACGCAGCGGCCAAGACCTCCGAGGCAGCGGCAACGGAAGGTGTGGCCGTAGCCAATGAGAAGGCGGCCGTGGCTACCGGAAAGTTCGGCAAGGCGCTGAAAGCAAACCTTATCGGACTGGCTGTAACGGCTGTCGCCTTCCTCGCAATGAAACTGCTGGAAATGTCGCGCAATGCCAAGAAGGCGGCAACGGAACTTGACACGCTGGCCAAGGCCGAGAAGCGTGCCGCAGACGAAAGCGTGAAAGAACGTGCCAAACTCGAACAGCTCTACAAGGTGACACAAGACCAGAACCGTTCGATAGAGGAGCGAAGAAAAGCCCTGCGCGACATGGTTGGCGACGCTAAATATAAGGAATATCAAGAAAGTCTTCTCACCGAGAGTAATCTGGCATCAACAGCAGCCAAGGCCTACGGCGAACTGGCTACACAGATTGTGAAGGCTGCAAAGGCTCGCGTCTATCAGGAGGAGATAGAGAAACTTGCGCAGGAGAACGTCAAGTTGGAGAATGCCAACGAGGAAAATCAACAGTATCTCAAAAATAACAAGGGAAAATATGAGAAAGCATTAAGAGATCGTAATAAACCGCAGAATATTGCAGCATACGCAACACCTGGCGCACAGGCTGCAGACTGGGAAGGTCGTAACGGATATATTGTAGAATACGAAGGCTACCAGGAAAAAGTCATTAAAAACCAGGAGCAAATACAGAAGAATAACGAGGCTATCGGAAAGTTTGAGCAAAAACTCAAAGACACCGGCGTTAAACTCGGAGGCGAAGAGGGCGACGGCGTGGGTGGTGGTGGCACCAACCCTTACGGCGACTACGACAAGGTGAAGTCGGCGTACTCGGAGTGGAACGGCAACGACCTGGTGGCCCGCCGCAAGGAGATGCTGGAGCGCGTGAAGGCACTGGCCAACGGTGCCGACGTGCAGGCGGTGCTCTCAGAGGACGCGAAGTTCATCAGCGAGGCCGTGCGCAAGAACATCAAGACCACCGAGCAGGCCATCGAGTGGTATAACACCGAGCGTTTGAAGATTCAGGATGCTTTGCATGCCAAGCACCTGACCAATACCGGTGACTGGAAAGACCCCAAGAAAGCCAGCAAGCGTCTCTCTAATATCGTCAAGGACGAGATGAAGTACTACATGGACGAGCTCGACGCCTACTATACCGAGCGCAAGGCCAGGATCCAGGAGGCCCTCAATGACGAGGAGATCAGTGAGTCCGAGGCCCGCAACCGCACGCTGGCCAACGATGCCGAGTGGCGCCAGCGCCGTGCCGAGCTCCAGCAGCTCTACGCCAAGAAGGCCGAGAAGGTCGCCAAGGAGGAGCGGGATGCCATCTATGACATCCTTTCCGACCGCACGGGTGAGAGCGTCAAGTACATCAAGAAGGACATCGCCAATACGGTGAAGTTCATCGAGGCGGTCGGCAAGGAGAAGGGCAAGGCCGTCATGGACCGTATCCTCGGCGACCTTGATAAGTCCATCGAGCAGGACTTCCTGCGCCAGCGCAACGCCATCGGGCAGCACATGAAGGCCATTCAGGACATCATCGACAAGGAGCGTCCCTTCAACGGCATCGTCAAGAACCTTGAGACGAGTATCAACACCATGGGTATCCTGACCGCCCACATGCGCGACGAGGAAGCTAAGCTCATGGCTGAGAATGCCGACATGACGGACTTCAACCGCCGTCAGAAGGAAGAGGCGTTCAAGGAGCTCACGTTCCTTCTTGGCGAGGCTGAGAATGCCTACTCCAAGACAGCCGAGCAGGTGATGCGTGATGCTGCGGACGCAGGCCTTCAGGCATGGGTGGACGAGATGAAGCAGAATCCTGCCATGCAGGAAGGTCTCATGGCTCAGCTGCGCCTGACCTTCGACAGCATCCAGGATGCCATCAAGAAGGAGGCCTCACTGCTGAAGAAGGAAGCCGAGAACATGTGGAACAACATCCTCATGCCTGACGGCAAGACCACGCTCAAGCAGGCCTACGACAAGACCATCTCCACGCTCGGTATCGAGCAGGGCCGTGTCAGCCGTGCCAACAGCCTTATCGGTGCCGGTGCTTCCTCGGAGCGCGTAGCCGATAAGCTGGCCATCCAGCAGATGAAGGTGCAGATGGCGATGAGCCAGGCATACTACGACCTCATGCGCAAGCGCGGTCTGGCACAGGTGGAGCTGCTCAAGAAGCAGTCCGAGGAGCTTAGAAAGCAGGGCCTGTACGAGGAAGCCAAGCGTAAGGCTCAGGGCGCCCAGCATGCCCAGATGTCCCTGAACCTTGCCACCACCAAGGAGCAGACCGAGCTTCTCAAGCAGCAGGAGGATATTATCGCCCGCAGTGAGGAGTCCCAGAACCGCCTGTACAAGGAGATGAAGGAATGGCAGAGCATGCTCACCTCTTCCCTGCAGACCATGTTCGAGGCCTCGCATGCCGGCGATGCAGAATACTACAACGAGCTGGCCAAGCTCAACCTTACTGGCAAGGGCGGTCCCGGTGCAGGCACCTATATCGTCATCGAGAACGAGGGCACCAGCGATGCCACCGCACATTATGAATACCTCAATGAGCGTCAGGCCCTGGAGCGCCAGCGTGATATCGAGCGCCAGAATGCAGAGGCGGAAGCCTTCCGTAAGATCATGGACGATATCAACAACAAGATGAACGAGTCCATCACCGACTGGATGAACGCCTACCTGCAGAACCAGAGCATCGACCTGAACACTTCCGCCGTCAGGCTCAACACCGACGCGGAGAAGGCCAATACCAACGCCGTGAACAACCTTGCAGAGACCCTGTCTCAAGGCATCCCTGTCAATGCAGCTCCCGCACCTGTCGGACCTAATCCCCTCATGCCTGAAGACAAGGGCGGTGACAAGGGCGGTGACAAAGACAAGGACCTGACGACCGATGTAAAGGTCATCAACTTCGAGGAGCTCACCGAGCGCGAGAAGGTTGCATTGGGCTATGTCGAGGACACCACCGACTACACCCAGATCTCAGGCCGTGAGGGTATCATCCTCGGTCTTGACGAGGAGCCCCGTCAGGAGCGCACCGAGTTCTCTGCCGACGAGCTTACCGATCGCGTCAAGTACGCCTTCGGCATGCTTCCTGAAGCCGAGAAGGAGATTGACTATACCCAGGTCTCCGGCCGTGAGGGCGAGCTCCTTGGCCTTGAGGGCACTGCCTCTCTTGACATGAACACCGAGGCGCTGAACCAGAACACGCAGGCCCTGCTTAACGGCGGTGGTGCAGGTGGTGCCGGGACCTCTGCTTCAGGCGGTCTCTCTCCCGCTGCCCAGCAGACCATTGCCGAGAGCGACCAGGTGACCGAGCAGCTGGTGAAGAACTCGGATAAGGTCAAGGCTGCGACTAATAACAATAACAAGCAGCAGCAGCAGAGCACCCAGAGCATGTTCGCCAAGATGACCTCCGCTGCCAACCTCTACGGTGTTGCCTATCAGGCCATGTCCAACGAGAACCTTGATACGGCTCAGAAGTTCCAGATGATTGCCTTGCAGGCTGTGGGTAACGCTGCCATCGCAGGACTGCAGGTAGCCCTTGCAAGCAATACGGCCGAGACGGCTGCCAACATGCCTACGGCTGCTTCCAAGTCTTCTGCCCAGCTCGGTCCTATCGCAGGTCCTGTCCTCTTTGCCATCCTCAGTGCCCTTGTCGGCGGCCTGATGGGTCTTGCCACCTCCAAGGTTGCCAAGAGCAAGAGCCAGATTTCCCAGATCACCGGTGCCAGCACCTCTGCCGGCCGTCTCTCCACGGGTATGCTGACGTATGCCGAGGGTAACGTCAACGAGTTCACCGACCCGAAGTCGCTCACGCCCGGACGCTCGTACAATGTGGATGCCGCCGACGGCAAGACCTACCGCGCCCGTTACATGGGCAAGAACGCCCGCACGCATATCACCAACGGGCCTGAGTTCCACCTCGTGGGCGAGAAGGGCAGGGAGGCCATCATCGACGCCGAGACCACCCGTCTGATGCAGCTCGACGAGAACGGCATCTGGAAGTCCATCCAGACGCTCTACAACGGCGGACGCCTGCACCGTCACAGCTTCCTGCGCAAGGGCAGGGGAGTGAGTGCCTTTGCCGACGGCAACCTTGACGAGTTCGAGGAGCTTGACAGCGTCATGGGCAGCGGCAGCTCTGAGGTGGGTAAGAACATCAGCGTCCTCAAGCAGAGCATCGACCGTCAGAGCGACCTCCTGGAGGACCTCCGCACCAACGGCATCAAGGCCTTCTTCGATGTCTACGGCAAGGGCGGTCTCGTGGACAGCTATGACACGGGCAAGAAGAACGTCAGCAGTCATGGTGAAAGGTATTAACCGTTAAGTGAGGATTCTCTATGGCCGATATCGATCTTGTCATACCGATGGTGTTTCCTGCAGACCCTGTGTGGCTGCAGGAATACACCCGTTATAAGAGCGGCGCGGATGCCGCGTCACATGTACGCTTCCGCTCCTGGGGCACCGAGGAGCTGCTCCTTCGCTGCTGCCTGAAGAACATGCCCTGGCTCAGGACCATTCATATCATCCTTTCCGGCCCCTCGCAGGTGCAGCCATGGATGCAGTCCTATGCGGACGGCTCACGGGTGCGGCTTGTCTTCCACGGTGACTTCATGCCCTCGGAGGCGCTTCCCTGCTTCACCTCTCCCACGATTGAGATGTTCCTCGGTGACATCCCCTGCCTGGCCGGGCAGTTCATCTATATCAATGACGATATGTTCCCGCTCTCCCCGCTAAGCCCCGACGACTTCTTCCGCGACGGCCTGGCCTGCGAGCGCTTCATCGAGAAGACCCCGCCTGCCGTGCCCAACATCTTCCAGCGCAAGTGCCTTGCCCAGCAGGCGATGATCGCCTCAGGCTTCGGCATCCGCATGCCCAAGGTGTGGCTCAAGGCAGACCACTCCTTCGCCCCTATCTTCAGGTCCAGCTGCCGCGAGGTGCTCCGCCGTCACCGTGACGATATCATGCGGCACCTCTCTCCCCTTCGCCGGACAGACCGCAGCTACAACCATTATATCTACCTGCTCTACCAGCACTTTGCAGGCCTGACGGCCGACCACTCGCCCGCCAAGACCTATGTCGAGCCGCAGACACCGCTCTCGCAGCTGGGACGGCTCCTGTGCGGCGACGATGCGGGCATCGTCTGCGTCAACGACAACGAGTCGATCTCTGACTGGCAGCGCCGCGCCGCCGTCGTGCGCAGTCTTATCACCTCAAAACTTGAAACCCCATGAGAGCCTGTATCGTCAACTACAACACGCCCCGTCTGGCATGCGCTGCCGTGCTGTCCCTGTGGAAGCATACACCCGGCGTCCGCGTCACCGTCCTGGACAATTCCGACCGTCTTGCCATCCGTGACTCAGAGCACTGGGCGGGTCTTGTCTCCTCCCCACTTGTCGAGGTCATAGACAACACGAAGGGTCAGATAGTGGACTGGAAAGAGTTCCTTGGCCGCTACCCTGACAGGGAGCCTTCCCCCGGCAACGACTACGGCAGTGCCAAGCACTGCTACTCCGTGCAGTGGCTCTCGGACTATGTGGGCGAGCCTTTCCTCCTGATGGATTCCGACGTGCTCGTCCGCAGGGACGTCACGGAGTTCTTCCTTCATCCCGACTGCGCATGGGTCGGCCAGACAGGCGAGAACGTGAAGAAACGCTTCGGCTATGACATCCAGAAGGTGCAGCCCTTCATCTGCTTTCTCAACGTCCCTCTTCTGCAGCGGCACGGCATCAGGTATTTCAACGGGGAGTACATGTGGAACCTGACATCTGTCAGGCCCAACCATCGCTATGACACCGGGGCGTGGCTGCTCAGGGCCTGCCGCGAGGCGGGGCTGCAGGGTCATGAGCTGCCCATCGGCGACTATATACGGCATCTGGGACACGGCTCCTGGAGGGGCCGTCCGGTGGCCGACTTCCTGTCCCTTAACAGGCAGCTATGGTGCTAAGATACGGAGTTTCAGCCTTGTCGGTGCATTTTGCCCTTGACGCCCTGAAGCGCAATGATTATCTTGCAGGCAAAAAAAGTACGACGTATGTTTATACAGACCGAAAGCGAGATCAACTCACTCATGCCGACCGCCCGTTGGAACCGTCCGGAGCAGCTCAAGGGCTATCTGGAGGAAGAGGAGCGTGTGGCGCTCGAGCCGCTCTTGGGTACGGAGCTCTATGAGTTCCTGTGTCAGGAGTACGAGCGCCTGCGCGAAACGTATGTGGATATCACCTCCCAGACCGTCTCTCCCGTGTGCAAGGCCAAGAGTGATCCCGGACAGCCCTACGCGGATGTCACCGACCGTCTGGACCACATCCAGTCTCAGGCCGCTGTCATGCCGCAGTGCCACATGCCCATCCCCGAGGATACCGACGATGTTCCCGAGGAAGACATGCTCACCATCCGTCTGATCCGTATCTGCCAGCAGATAGAGTTCTACAAGATGCTCTCCCACAAGACGGGTCTGCTGACGGTCTCCTTCAACGAGGGCGGCGGTATGAACATGATCTCTGCCGACGGCTACGAGCCTGCCGACGAGAAGCGCATGGAGCGCGTGGTGAAGGATGCCTTCATGTCTGCCGGACGCGCCGTCGACTCTTTGCTTCTGTTCCTGGAGGCTGATGCCAAGGGAAGGAAGCTCTTTACCAGCAGATGGAGCTCGGCTGATGCCTTCTACCTGCACAAGGACCTGCTGTTCCAGACGGCCCGTGTGCTGAGCGAGTTCCTCGATATCAAGGGCGAGCGCATGGCGTATGTAGAGCTTGTTCGCGATATCCGTTTCTGCCAGAACACCTACCTCAAGCCCCGCGTCGGCGGCAAGCTGCTGAGGGCGGTCGTCGAGTATGCCAACAACGGCATGCCGGCAGGTTCGGATAGCTCATCCTCAGCGGAGGACGGTTTGGTTAATAACGATGTGTATGAAGATCTCTTACAGCTCCTGCGCACCGCCCTTGCCTTTTACGTGGAGGGTCGTCGCACCGAGCTTGCCCCTGTCAGGGACAAGCTCGCGCGGCGCGACTCCATGACCGATGCCCAGCAGGCCATGGCCATGGCCTGTGAGTTCATTGCCGGGAACCTGGATGCCCTTGGCGAGCCTGCCATTGACACGCCCGTGTATAAGAAGGTCAAGGACGAGGAGGCAAGGCAGCAGCTGCTCAGGTCCAACCGTGAGATGGCCCATGCCGTCCGCCATCAGGCCTATATGCAGCAGCAGCGCAAGAAGCTCTTCACCGCCTTCCCTGCCACCCACCGTAACCCCGAGACGATATAGTATTAACTAAATATTTCAAAGACTATGTTTCTGATCAAACCCTGTTGCACGCAGAAGAATGCCGCCCAGCTGCGCGACAAGATCGGCAAGGACGGCACTACGCTCTGCCACGGCTACGGCGACCTCTCGCTTGCCGAGCTGCTGCCCGCGCTGATGACGCGCTACAGCGATACCGAGCTGATGATTGTGGCCCCCCAGATACCCGATGCTGCCGCCAAGGCCATCAAGAAGGTCATGGAGAGCACATGGGACTCCAAGGACGGCAGGCATGCCGTCGACACCGTCAGGCGCCTGACCCTGATCACCAACCTCAGGAAGAACAAGTCGCCCATGGCCAGCACCTGGCTCAAGGAGAGCCCCTGGGGCGACAGGCTGCTGCTGAAGAACGTCAGCCAGAACGACACGGCGATCCTGCTTCCGGACTTCGCCCTCATCGGTCCTCTGAACCTCTCCTACAGCGGTCACTTCACGGCCCTTGCGACCACCCATAAAACTGCCGTAGACGCCCTGAGAGAGACATTTATCAAGCTATAGCCCATTTTGCCCTTGACGCAAAAACGGCGATTGGCTATATTGCGCATACAACACAAAAACGACTGATATATGAACATCGGATTACTGAACATCATGCACAACAAGATATGGGACTTCCGTCCCGATCTGGCTCAGACATACGCTGACGCACTGCGCAGCGCCGTCGAGCTGCATGTGCCTAACGACATCGAGAAGCAGGAGGGATACTTCCTCTCGAAGAAAGGAATCCAGAAGGAAGGAAGGACCATAGGTGCCGACTTCGAGGACAAGCTGTACGTGGGCAACATCCACCGTATCGAGAACCACCTGTACTGGAGGGACGAGCAGCTGCAGGAGGATGACGAGATCATCAACGTCGTGGTCATCGACGGCCCTGTCACCCGTGACGGCGACGGCTGCTCGTATGGCACGAAGGATTTCCGCGACCAGGTGATATATGCCAACACCATCCCGCAGGTGATAGGCCATATCTTCGTCATCAACACCCCCGGCGGCCAGTCATCGTGCCGTAACGACTACGATATGATGATTGCCGACTGCCGCGAGAAGGGAAAGCCCACGGTGGCTTTCGTCGACGGCATGTGCTGCTCCAGCGGTGTGAACCTCGCCTGCCGCTGCGACCGTACCATCGTGATGAACCCCAAGGACGAGTTCGGCTGCATCGGCAGCATGGCTGCCTTCTGGGCAGTGGCACACGACACCGTCAGCGATGACGGCTACCGCTATGTGGAGCTCGTGGGCAAGGACTCCCCCGACAAGAACGCCTGGTACCGCGAGGCCGCCAAGGGCGAGTACGAGAAGCTCCAGGCAATGGTCGACAAGGATACCGACGACTTCCACAGCGAGGTCCGCCAGAACCGTCCGCTGGTGACGGACGACATGCTTACCGGCAAGGTCTTCGACGCGGCAGAGGTCATCCCTGCGCTGGTCGATGAGATCGGTGACATGGACCGCGCCGTGGAGTGTGTCTACGAGCTGGCCGACAAGACGCTGACGGCAGCCCGTCTGGTGACGGCGGAGCCGAAGGAGGAGGAGCCGGAGCAGGAGCCTGATGCCGCAGAGCCTGAGGAGCTCGCAAGGCTCACCGAGCAGCAGAAGGCCGCCATGGCAGGACTGCAGGTAGCCCTGGCAAGCAATACGGCCATCGTTGCGGACGGTCATGTGAAGAGGTTCGTGGAAGCCTTCTTCGGACCGCAGGAACAGGAGATGGCAGCCCCGCAGGAGCAGCCGTCAGCACAGCAGAATACCACCGAGGGCCAGGAGCCTGAGGAATCATCAACTAATATCAATAATACAACCATGTCAGAAGAAGAGAAGAAGGCCGCCGAGGCAGCAGCTGCCCAGGCCGCCGCAGAACCTGCCGCAGAGCCAGCAGCTGAACCAGCCGCAGAGCCTGCTGCAGAGCCTGCACAAGAGCCGGCCGCAGAGCCAGCAGCTGAACCGGCTGCCGAGCCTGCCGCCGGAGAAAGTCAGACATCGGAGGAGGAGCCCAAGGAAGAGGAGCCAGCAGCTGAACCGGCTGCCGAGCCTGCCGCCGAGGAGCCCGTAGCCTCCGGGGAACCCGCCGCAGAACCCGCTGCCGAGCCTGCCGCTGAACCAGCCGCAGAGCCTGCCGCAGAGCCTGCCTCTCAGGAAGCCGCTCCTACGGACGAGCTTGCCGCAGTCAAAGAGACCCTCCAGAGCGCCGAGCAGAAGATTGCCGAGCGTGACAGTATCATCGAGGCGATGAAGACCGCTGAAAAGCAGAAGGACTCCGAGATCGAGTCCCTGAAGAAGTCCCTCGAGGACAAGCAGAAGGACTTCGATGAGGAGCTCGCCAGGAAGGATGCCGTCATCGGAGAGAAGGACAAGCAGATCTCCGACCTCCAGGACGAGGTCAAGGAGCTTGCCGGACAGCCTGCCCACATGACCGAGGGCGCAGGCGCACCCGCCGACAACGGCACAGGTGCGGCCCCCCGTCAGAGCAAGCTCCAGCGCATCACACGAGACATGAGCTATACTGAGATACGCGCTGTCATGAAGGAAAGCAAGGCTTAGCCCCTGTTTTGCCCTTGACAGTAATCTCACGGCTTCGTACCTTTGAATTACAGTTTTCAATTATTCACCAACCAACACAAAAATTATTATGGCTTACGCACTTTCCATCGACGACATTAAGGTCGTTAAAGAGCAAATCCATTCCGAGCTCGTTGCCAAGGCATACCTGCTCACTGACTCTATGTTCGAGGACCTTGGCATCAAGGTGACAACCGATGTCGAGAACATCGACGTGTGCTTCATCTTCAACCGCAAGGGCCTCCAGGCACGCCCCTACACCGTAGGCGGAGTAAAGGCTTCCCAGCTGGGCAAGCTCGTTGACAACCCTGCAAAGGTCGAGCCCTACTATCTGCACGCTGCAGACAGCATCGAGCGCTACCGCGAGAAGGGCCCCTTCAACGCTACCAATGCTGCAGGCGAGGCTGAGATGACCACCTTCAACCTCAACGAGCTCTCAGGCCGCATGGCTGAGGACGTCCGTGCGAACGTGTTCTTCGGCAACAAGGCCAACCGCACGCTGGCTGACACTGCCGAGAACCAGGTGAAGCTGGGCCTGTCCCTCTTCGACGGTATCTACACCATCATCGCCAAGCGTCGCACCGACGGTACCATCAGCACTGCCAACGGCAACCTGATCATCACCGGCGACATCAACGGCAAGACCCCGCAGCAGGTATACGAGATCCTGACCTCGTTCTACGGCCAGCTCTCTCCTGCCATGAAGAAGCCTGAGCAGGAGCTCTACATCTACGCTTCCGACGAGTTCTGCCGCAAGGCCGTGAAGGGCTACATGCTGACCTATCCCCAGATCGCACCCACCGTGCTGCAGGCCGGCTGGAAGTTCGCCGAGATGCCTAACGTATCGCTGAAGACCTCTTCGGCCATGGGTCATGGCGGTCAGCTGGTGGCAACCGTTGCCAACAACATCGAGTATATCTGCGACACCCGTGAGCAGACCGCGAAGATCCGTATCGGACAGGTCCAGCAGGACCTCACGCTGTTCGACTACCAGGGCAATGCCGCAGCTACGATGCGTATCCGCGACTACGACCCGCAGGTATTCGCTTGTAACGATGCCGTGAACACTCCGAGCGACCTGCCCGCAGGACAGTACATCGCAGACGTGTTCACCGTGACGAGCTCTGATACGTCCGAGGGTACCGTTGCCATCACCGGCGGACAGAAGGACCTCTACGCTGACGGCGATGTCATCACCGTGACGGCTACTCCGAAGACGGGCTACAAGTTCGTCGGCTGGAGCGACAAGTCTGTCCAGAACCCCTACAACTACAAGTTCGCAGGCGGTAAGGTGAACCTGGTTGCCCAGTTCGAGGAGGAGTCTTCTTCAAGTTCTGAATAAAGCTCTGATAATGCTTAAACAGGAGGGGGTGCCGTCACCGAAAGCCCCTACCCAAGCGGTGCTCCCTCCACTTTTCAAGAGAAGTTTTTTATCACCAACCAACGCAAAAATAATTCATAATTATGGCTTGTAATCTTAAAAACGTTCTTTCTGCAGCAACTAACTGTAAGGAGAACCCCGCTGGACTCTCCAGCTTCATGATGGTCGTTCCCCTGGACTCGGCTCACATCTCTGAGATCGGTGTCCATGACGGCAAGAACCAGTATGTCATCACGCCTGCCGGCACTGGCGCTACGGGCCTGAAGGGCTTCCGTATCGACTTCAAGAGCCAGACAGGCCAGGTTACCTCGGAGGACAACGGTCCCGGCAAGGCATGGACCCACACCGGCACCGGCCGTGTCGAGAAGAACGAGGACGACATGGCTTACACCAGCCGTGTCCTGAGCAACATGGACGGCAAGTTCCTCTGCTTCTTCCCCACAGGCAACATCACCTCTGAGGGTATGGAGTGGAAGGTCGTGGGCAACCCCACCGGCGATACCGAGTTCACCACGGCTGCCGACAGCGGCGCTGCTCGCGGTGACGACCACGGCACCACCTTCACCGTGACCTGCGCTTACCAGCTCTACGACGTGATGAAGTGGTACGGCACTATCACCCAGGAGGACGATCCTACGTCTTCTGAGCTCGCTGACGACACCAGCGACAACATCCATATCACAGACTGACGGCTTGAAGGCCTGTGAAAGGAAAAAAACTTGAACCGAAAAAGGAAGGCCCCGGCTGTGAAGCCAGGGCCTTCTCGTTTGGTTTAACTAAATGGATAACATTTTTTTAAAACAAGTGAGTTTTTCTTACACTTTTCATCAAAGTCTTAACCAATCATCCTGTTGTTGTGAAACATTCTAACTAATCTTAATCAATCGTATGAAGATGTCTAAAAAATCCCAAAGTGATGAATAACAAAAAGTCAACTGTCGTATATTATGCTGTGATAATCCTCTGTAGTCCCATGATGTTCTGCACCTGGAAGCTCACGGTGGTCTTCGCCCCGTCGCGGTCGATGTCGCACCGGTAGGTGTCCTCCGTCCCCTGGCAGAAGGCGGTGCTTCCGTCGAGGAAGGTGACTATCAGGTGAGAGGGCGTGCGCTCCAGCTGAAGCAGCTTCACAGGCACTTCGTCGTCGCGCTCGTCCACCTCGCAGGAGATGCTCACCGTATGGAGCCTTCCTGCAACGCTGTCCGACTCACTGTCCTTGACCGCCCCCTTCTTCCTTACCGGGATGAAGTCCCCGTGGCTTATCTCGGGTGTGATGCCGAGCGTGACCGCGTGGGCGTAGGAGGCGTAGAAGTAGTCGTCTGGAATGACAGGCGCTACCTGCCATGCCGAGTCACCGACGGGCACGTCCCCGAGGGGAACGGCCGTTACGGCGATAATCTCGTCCATGAAATATTCCCGGCATGCACTCATTGCAATAAAAACTTAGATGAAGAACTGTCCTGCAAAGGTAATGGAAAAAGTCCTTACCGCCAAGAAGAACACTGAAAATTTAGTTTTTTTTCAGACTTAAAGTCTGAAAATCTTCCTCGCCACATACAGGGCTGTGTCCCATGCGGCATTGCCTGCGACATTGCTCAGGAAGTCAAAGGCAAAGCCGTGACTGGACTTTTCCAGTCTTTCAAGCACGGCCTGCTGGCGGGAGAGCTGCTCATTGACCGAGGAAAGCAAGGAAGGCTCCCTGCCACGGGCAAGAAGAGCCTTCCTCTCCTCGGGCGACATCCCCGAGAGGATGTCCCTGAGGACCAGAACCTTAACCAATTCCTCCAAAGTCATACCATGAAATAGCGCCTTATGTCATATACGCCGTCCTTGTCCTTGAGCGTCTTCATGGCCATGCGGTAGCAGGCCGTGATGATCTCCTTGTCTGACGGCGAGAGCGTCTTGCCCAGCAGCTGTGCTATCTCCTCTCCGAAGTCGGAGTACATCTTCGACATCTCCGTGAAGAGGGCACATCGGTTATAGCAGGGCTGCTCCTCGAGGGGAAGGCCAAGGGCCTCCATGGCCGCCTTCCAGGTCTCCCGGCTCCACGGGGCCTTGGGGTCCATCTGCGAGGTTATCTTCTCTGCCTCACGCGGCGTGAGGTACTGTTTCCACTTGATGCTCTCCAGACGGTCCACCATCTCCTCGGCCTCCGAGGGCATCTTCTCTGCAAGCAGGTCCATCATGGCGGTCATCACGCCGCCGAAGATCTTCATGTTCCTCGGCTCCCCGCTCTCTGCCATGTAGCCGTACAGGGCTGCATAGCGGTCTTTTATCTCCTGTGCCGTTGTCATTTCCTTTTCTTTCTTTTACTGATTATACTACTTGCCTGGGGTACGGCCGGCACCTTCGGCAACACATTCTCTCTTGCCCCTGCCGCTGCCATGGCGCTGCCGCCGCATACGGGACAGCTCATGTGAGGCACGCTCCTCTGTGTCAGGGGTCTTGTCCTCTGCTGATAGAATCTTTCCATAGATCTGGCTGTAGAGTCTGTCCGTGCAGCCCTCCAGGAGCTCGGCCCAGAGGGCTGCATAGGCAGAAAGGAAGGACAGGGCAATGGCCTCTATCGGGTGTATGCCCGTCAGGAGCGTGTATGTCAGCACCGCCCAGCAGGAAAGGCACTTGGGGCAGTTGACGACCTTCAGGCTCACGCCTGTCAGGCGCTCCGCCTCGGCGATGAGCCCCAGGTGGTTCGCCGTGACGGCACTGAATACGATACACAGGATATCCTTCCACATATAATTCCCTTGAAAAATTGTATTTTCCATCATATAATTTTCCACGAAAGCCGTGTTTCCAGCTTTGCAGGGCGTATCCCTTGCCGAAGCCCTACGCTCCCGCCGTCACCTCGATGCTGGTGGTGATGGCAATCTGGTTCGTACACGGCTTGGTCATCTGGCAGCAGCCGCAGCCGTTGCTTGCGTAGTAGGTGATGGGCTTGGGACTTGCCTGGACGGTGCCGATGCCGAGCTTGGGCGTGGTGGCCGAGGTGGTCAGCACGCTGTCCGTCAGGGACACATACTCCAGTCTTGGCGAGCAGCTGCCGCAGGGGCAGTAGGTCACCGTTCCCGAAAGCAGGAACTCCTGGCAGTAGATACCGTTGCCCAGGTCGACGGGCTCGCCCACGGGTGACACCTGCAGGTCAGCCGTCACGGGGTGCAGCGGATCCTGCAGCAGCATCTTGCGTGCGCCACAGGTGTAATGGGTCAGGCCGATGCCGTACACACCGGCGGTCTCTGATGCCATGAGGAAGTCCTCATGGTCGCTGCCGTTCTTGGGGCAGCATGGATAGTTGCAGTTCATAGTCCTTGTTTTTTTAATGGTTGGTTTATATAGGGAGCCCAGAGGCACTCTTCACCCCGGCTTTCCCCTTCTTCACTATGCTTGTCCTCTACTGCAGCGGAAAGAGGTCGTCCTGGAAGGCGGCAGGCGCTGCCAGGTCATCCGGCATCTGCATCATCTTCATGCGTGACTCTATCTCAGCGATACGTGCCGACTGCACGTCCAGCCGCGTAATGACGCTGTTCATCACGTCATACATACGGAAGGAGAGTATCGACGAGCAGCATATCTGCTGGGTCATGCTGCACTTGCGGCAGTCCTTGGGGCAGGGGCGGGGGCTCATGGCCGGCGCCTCTGCTGCAGCTGCAGCAGCCACGGGCTGCTGTCCTGCTGTCTCTTGAGGGTTCTTTTCGTTTGCCATTTCTTTCTATCTGCCTACGGGGTCCGTCCTGAGGAGGATCCCGTCAAGCGGGCAGTCGCTGTTTAAAAGTCCGACTTCTGCCTACGGCTTGCTCAGGAAGCTCACCACGGCGTTTCTCACGAGTATGTTGCTGTCCCACCGGGACAGGGCAGCGGTGATCTTCCCGGCCGTGACGGCGCGGCCCTGCAGGGCGTGCGAGCGTATGAAGGTGCAGAGGGCCTCGCGGGCCTGCTCCACCTCCTGCTGGTCATGGGCGTAGATGTTGACGGTCAGCGGGAAGCCGCTAAGGGGTTGTGCTTGCTGTGACATAGGGTTAAGGTTCTTTCACTCATTTTCCGGGAAATATCATGCGCATTTTCCCGCTTGAACTATACGTTGATATCGGGTAGGGGTGCAGCTGCGGGTGCTGCATCGGCAGCTCCCGTGGGGATGACAAGGGCGGGCAGACGGCCGCCTGTCATCTGGCGGACGATCTCATAGCCGGTGGCAATGGCGTCCTGGTTGTCCTTCAGCCACGAGACGGCATCGCCCAGGGTCGCCTTGGTGGAGTCCACCCAGGTGCGCTCAGGCGGGTCGTAGTCAGGCAGCGAGGCCATGTCCTGCGCAAAGAACTCGTAGAGCTTGCGGGCTTCCTCGACGTCACACTTGGTGACCATCAGGCACTGCATCTTCAGTGCCGCCTTGCTGGTGGGTCTGATACCCTGTATCATCTGCATGCGGGAGTCGTCTGATTTGAGGAATGGAGGCTTCCAGGAAAATGCCATTGTTCTATCGGAATGTTAAAGTCACCTGCGAAACGTGTCATGGAAACGGGAAGTCAGGGGAAATCCCGTGAAGACTCCCCCTGAACCCGTTTAACCCTTACTGATTGCAACCGCATCCGGGACATCCGCAGGGCTGTGGGGCACTGTAGATCTGTACCGGTGTCGCGTTCAGTGAAGAGCGGCCTGTTACAGCGTCGGCAAAGGTCTGCTGCATCACCTGCTGGGTAGCCTGTGAAGCTGCCAGCTCGGCTGCCTGCTGGGCGGTAAGCGTGCCCTGCTGAGAGCCTGATACGGAGTCGTTGACCGTGTTGGTCAGCGTGACGTCGCCTGCGATGCGCTCTGCACGCTCTGCAGCAACGGTGCTGAGGAGTCGGTCGATGTTCGACTGGGTGTTCTGGTTCTGCTGCTGCAGCAGCTGCAGTGCAGCGTTGTACTGTGCCGATGCGAGTTCCTTCGCACCGACAGCCACCTCCTTTGCCTGACCGGCTTTCGCCGAGGAGTACATGCCTCCGAAGACCCATGCTGTTGCACCCAGCAGGAGGGCGCTGCCGCCGAGCACTACGCCGGTGATGGACGTGTTGCTGGGGCGACGGCTTTCCTTGTGGGCAACCATGTAGGCTTCATAGGGAGACATCTCGCTCTTCTTGTCGAGTGACTGAAGAGCCATCAAGTCTTGCATTTCTAAGGCCATAGTTTTGGTTTGTGGTTGGTTAATAAAAATGGTTGATTAAAATGTGTATGACGAGCTCCTGCGAGGAACTTCGCTGGTGCAAAGTTACGGATAGGAAAGGGACTTTTCAAAGCGTTTCCCGTGGAAGCTGCATCCGGTAAGAAGGTGGAAGGATAAGATGCAGGATGACAGCTTTTTAGGCAGGGATTGACCGAAGACGGCACCTGTGGCAAGCATACGGCGGCAATGTGACCTTTCCAGTGTCTTGACGGGCATGTCAAGGCGGTTATCCATCGTGTCGGTGATACACTTTCAGGACCATCATTTTGAGGTGTTTTTCAGGGGCGTTCGGTGAGCTGCAGGGTGTTTCTCCGGTTTCCATGGCAGAAGGACGGACGTAAAGGCGGAAGGACGGGGTGGAAGAAGAGTGTCAAGGCAACGGGGAATCAGGGGGTATGGATAGTCATGTGCGGGCGCATAGTACCCATGTACGACTGTGTGTGAACGCACGGTCTTGCTGCTTGGATGGCGGCAGGTACAGGCACATTGAATGCTCCCGGCGGGCATCCTTTCCAAGCGGGAGCCGACGGGAGCGTGTGAACGTTAAAAACAAAGCGCGTGTGTGTTTTCCTGAGAATAACTATCTAAGACAGGACAAGGCCAGTACACGGGTGCCGTAACCGGCTGCCACGCCTACCACGGTGAAGGTGAAGTCGATCCAGTCCGGCTCGCCTCCCCACAGCTTGTCCTTTAACTCCAGGGCAGCGGCAACGCCTACGCCCGCATAGCATGCACAGTACAGGTCATCGGCACCTGCACCGATGAGGAAGCCGCCTAAGAGATGCTTCAGGCGGTTGCTCTCCTTCATGAAGTCGAGAATTTTCATAATCTTTTCGTTTCGTTAATACAATAAAACAATCATCCTTCCGTTTATAGCCAGTGAGCTTATTGATCTGTTTCATCTTTTGGTTATTGACCAGCTCGGACATCAGGACTTGTGGCGGCCGTTGGTATGACTACCTTGCCGCGACAGTCCTGGTGTTCTTTTTGTTCATCGGGCTCGAGCTGCTGTGAAGGTTACTGTGCAGCAAGGTCCTCCTCCAGCATTCTATATTCCTCACGGAGAGCCTTTCTCTCCTGTTGCCAGTCACCGTACTCGGACATGTCCTCACCGTCGATGTACTTGCTTGTCAGGTAGTCCATATCCCGAAGCTGCTCCTTGATCTCTGCCATACGCAGCAATATCGGGTCCTGCTCTTCCTCTTCAGGAGTAACGATTACTTCCTCTTGTGAACCTGGGGACGGAGCTGTTGCGACTATCGGAGTAATCTCCTCATAGCCCCATGCTTTCAGTTGTTCGTCAGTAGGATATCCACTGAATGCCGAGTTATCACTTAGACGGAATGTGACAGGCTGTCCTTCCGTATACCATTTACCGGTTTGTTTGTTAAAAAATTTCCTCATAATATTTTCTTTATTACGTTTAACATTCTATTCTGATGCGGTCTGGACTGTCCATCCATTAGGAACACCATTTTCGCCCGTTGTAGTCCATGTGGCTTCCGCGTTCTTTACGAAGACGCCCTCTGCTGCAACGCCGGAAAGCCATCTTGATGTTGCATTTGTCGGTGACAGAGCAGTAAACATGGCTTTGACATAGGAAAGGTTTGAACATCCATAGAACATTTGACGATAGCAATAATTCAGCAATGTTGTGGCTGGCAGCTCAGGAGCAGAAACAAGCCCCGTGCAACCTTGGAACATGTACTGGTAACAGTTGGTCGCTAACGTAGTAGCTGAAAGTGCGGGTGCTGTAGTTAATCCTTTGCAACCATAGAACATGTAACTATAGCAGTAGGTCGCAAGCGTCGTTGCTGGTAGCGATGGTGCGGAGGTTAGACCTGAGCAATTATAGAACATGTAACTATAGCAATTGTTCGCAAGTGTAGTGGCTGGCAACTCAGGTGCTGTAGTTAATCCTCTGCAACCATAGAACATATAAACATAGCAATTGTTCGCAAGCGTCGTTGCTGGTAGCGATGGTGCGGAGGTTAGACCTGAGCAATTTCGGAACATGTAACTGTAGCAGTGGGTCGCAAGTGTAGTGGCTGGCAACTCAGGTGCTGTAGTTAATCTTCTGCAACCTTGGAACATGTACTGGTAACAGTAAGTCGCTAACGTAGTAGCTGGCAGTTCAGGAGCAGAGGTCAGAGATGTACAATTATAGAACATGTTCCTGTAGCAGTAATTTGCCAACGTCATAGCAGGCAAGGCAGGTGCAGAGGTCAGAGATGTGCAGCCATTGAACATGGAATCGTAGCAGTAATCAGCAAGCGTCGTTGCTGGCAGTGATGGTGCAGAGATAAGAGATGTGCAACCATAGAACATGTTCCGATAACAAGTGCTTGTAAGCGTTGTAGCCGGAAGTTCCGGGGCTGCAGTTAAAGACGTACATCCATTGAATAAATTTCCATAGCATTCGCTTGCAAGTGTCGTGGCGGGAAGTGTGGGTGCTGTTACCAGAGAACTGCAGTTACTGTACATACTGTTATAGCAGCCGCTTGTGAGCGTTGTGGCAGGCAGCGTAGATGCTGTTACCAGAGACGTACAGTTCTGGAACATATACGAGTAACAATAGTTAGCAAGCGTTGTGGCAGGCAAGGCGGGTGCAGAGGTCAGAGTTGTGCAACCAAAGAACATATAGTAATAACAATAGTTAGCAAGCGTAGTAGCTGGTAACTCAGGTGCTGTAGTTAATCCTGAACAACCATAGAACATGCTCTTATAGCAGGAATCAGTAAGCGTCGTTGCTGGAAGAGCGGATGCCGTAGTAAGACCTGAGCAACCATAGAACATATACTGATAACAGGAAGCAGCAAGCGTCGTTGCTAATAGCGACGGTGCGGAGGTCAGAGATGTGCAGTCACGGAACATGGAATCGTAGCAGGAAGCTGCCAGCGTAGTAGCTGGTAGCGATGGTGCAGACGTGAGACCTGAACAACCATAGAACATGTTCTGGTAGCATCTATCTGCCAACGAAACAGCAGGCAAGGCAGGTGCTGATGTCAGTCCTGTACAACCATAAAACATACCGTAATAACAGTAACTCGCCGATGTCGTGGCAGGAAGGGTTGGAGCAGAGGTCAATCCCGTACACTGATAAAACATGCAACATCCGCAATAATCTTTTAAAGGAGCTGATAAGTCAGAATAATCCCATAGTGTATTGCAGTTTCCGCTACATGAAGCAGAACCGATCAGTTTAACATGAGAGTAGTCACTTGCAGTATTGTTTCCGTTCAGGATGCCACAGAAATAGAATGACTGGCCAACGTCAAATTGAAAATATGCTTCAGCAACGACCTGTTTCCAATTACTCCCATCTTTGCTTATATATATGATTTGGTTAGAGGATATTTTATCCCATCCAATCATTGTTGTTTCAGATGCGGTAAAAGTTAAATATCCCTGTGGTGTAAACTGAGTATCACCGACAAGGTCCTCATAACGAGTGATTGAAGTAGCAACCATCCACCCGCTCGGAATACCATTTGGGCCTGTAGACCATGAAGAATTGACATTCTTAACAAAGAGTCCTTCAGGAGATACACCTTCAAGCCAACTCCCCAAGCTTCTACCATTGAGAAGCATTGCTTCAACAAATTTCAGGTTTGTGCAGCCATAGAACATATACTGATAACACATCGAGACAGCTGTTTCAGCCGGAAGAGTCGGTGCAGAAGTCAGACTTGTACAACCATAGAACATATATTCATAACAGTTGCTTGCTAACGTCGTAGCAGGCAAGGCAGGTGCAGATGTGAGACTTATACAACCATCGAACATATACTGATAACAGGAAGCAGCAAGCGTCGTTGCTGGCAGTTCAGGAGCAGAAATAAGTCCTCTGCAGCCACGGAACATATTCCGATAGCATTGATTTATCAACGTTGTGGCAGGCAAGGCGGGTGCAGAGGTCAGAGTTGTGCAACCAAAGAACATGGAATCGTAACATCCTGCTGTGAGCGTAGTAGATGGTAGTGATGGTGCAGATGTAAGACTTGTGCAATCATAGAACATGCCCCGGTAGCAGTAGGTCGCTAATGTTGTGGCTGGTAGCGATGGTGCAGATGTAATCCCCGTACAACCTCGGAACATGTACTGATAACACTTATTAACCATCTCTGTAGCAGGAAGCTCAGGAGCAACTGTTATATATTTACAATCCATGAATAACTCTTCATAACAATCCGATGCCAATTGTGTGACAGGAAGATAATATCTTCCACCACTTATAGGCAATATGCTGCTGAGATATTCGTTTGTTATCTTCGTTCCCTCAAAGAGGCCTGTAAGCCCTTTACTTCTCACTATCACACCATCCGTAAGATCTATATTGGTAAGATCTGGAGTCACATTGGTATCGTATAACATTCCTCTGTAACACGAATCAACAAGTGTTGTAGCTGGAAGGGACGGTGCTGATGTCAATCCTGTGCAACCATAAAACATAAACTGATAACAGAACTCGGCTAACGTTGTAGCAGGTAGCAATGGCGCAGATGTAAGACCTGTGCAATTCTTGAACATGTACTGGTAGCAGTAGGTCGCTAACGTCGTTGCTGGAAGTGCGGGTGCAGATGTGAGACTTGTGCAGTCTGAAAACATAAGACTATAACAGTAACTCGCCAGCGTTTCTACAGGAAGAGTCGGTGCAGATGTAAGACTTGTGCAACCTTTGAACATACCATCATAGCAAAAATCTGCCAACGAAACAGCAGGCAATGCAGGAGCAGAGGTAAGACTTGTACAATCATGGAACATATTCTGATAACACTTATTAACCATCTCTGTAGCAGGTAACTCAGGCGCAGAGGTCAGAGATGTGCAGCCCGAAAACATATCACCATAGCAAGAATCTGCCAACGTCGTAGCAGGCAAAGAAGGTGCAGAGGTAAGAGATGTGCAGCCCGAAAACATATCACCATAGCAAGAATCTGCCAACGTCGTAGCAGGCAAAGAAGGTGCAGAGGTAAGAGACACACATCCTTGAAACATATTTGCATAGCATTCATAACCTAAGCTGGTTGCAGAAAGTTCTGGGGCAGAGATTAGAGACGTGCAGCCTTCAAACATTCTAAGACAACATCTTAAGCCAGCTGTTGTGGCAAGAATCTTTGGAGCGTTTTTCAGTAGTGTACAGCCCTGGAACATGTAAGACAACTGATGACTAATATTTAATCTTTCATCTAATTTGGGTATAGTGAAATTAGCCTCTACAATTTTGCTATTTTTAAACAAATTACTAAACTCACCGCTGTTTGTTATAGCATTATACTGTTCATAGTCATCTCCGTGGAGGAGAGAGAGTATATTCCCGTATGCTTTGAATTTTTTTGTACTGGCAAAGGTTTCGGTTCCGTAGGTTTCAAACATCTTAATTTTCCCCCCATCGGCTTTCCATAGTACGCTTTGTCCGCGTCTAACGGTAGGAGTGGTGATTGTAATCGCACTGTTTTTATATTCTGTCGTCGTCCATGTCTCACCCTTGTCAAGCGAATATGAAACATTGAAGTTCCCGACACCGAGGCCTCCAAGGACTTTCATCGTGAACGTCCCATCCTCCAGTGCCTCAAACCTGAAATGTCCCGGTCCGTCCCATACATTACCTGAGCGGTTATACCGCCTTCTGTTATCCAAGCACCCCATAAGCAAGTATCCATTTAGTTCCGTTCCATATCGCATTAATCTCGTAGCTCTTCTGAGCCTCTATGACATAGTCAGCATAATAGCTGATGGTCACACCCTCTCCTGCAGAGAAGGTAATGGCAGGAGAACTTCCCGTGGTGAAGCAGAACACGATGCCCTCCACCTTCGTTGCACCCGTCACCGTGGGCAGCGTGATGGCCAGCGTACCCACGGCCGTGCTGATGGAATAGTACTTGCCAAGCTCTGCCGTGATAGACACAGGCTCTGAGAGCGTGACGATATCGAGCTTGTCCTCGCAGTCAAGCAGGTTCTTGCTTGCCGCGCCTCTCGTGAGCAGCATCGGCTCGTTATTTCCCAATGTTATTTCCATAGCTATTCCTCCTCTTCGTTAGTTGTTTCTTCCTCTTCCACGGGCGGCTCCATGCCGATGCTCTCGTAGAAGGCCTTTATCTCTTCCTTTGAGAACTCCCTCTCTTCGTAGTTCTCTATCTGGTCGGCAGTACCAAGGTCGATGGCGTCGCCCATGATGAAGTCATCTGCCTTCCTTACTATCAGCTTACCCTTGGTAGCTGCATAGATACGTGTATTCTCTTCGTGTCTCATAGCTTTAAATGTTTACGATTTTAGAATTGATGGGTTGGTAGGTGGTAACGAAGTCGTCGTTGACTGTGTTATGGGAAATCACTTTATGATTTTCTAAAGTACCAGTTACTCCAATAATCTCTAATCTATCCAGATAAGTCGAGGATGACGTTGTCTGACTCGATATTAAGTCGACATATGTACAATTCCTAGCAATGAGTCCAACTACAAAAGGAGTTATTGTCATTCTATTTATTCCTATAAAATCAGATGTTCTTGCCTCAGAAACTGTCAAAGTTTCTACTCCAAGCAATCTACATTGTTTAAATATGCCATTAACTCTGTTGCATTGTTTAAACTCAGTTGATATTGCGTTTATCTCACTTGATATTAAAGCTTCTACATCACAGTAATCAAACTGTTTGATTACATTACTATAAAAGGATCCTGAAATTCTACATCCACGAAATTGTCCTTCATTAACAAAATTGTGTATTATGGTACTAGTAGTTGAGTCTTGTAGGATATTTCCTTCAAACACAGTTCCTAAAAATACGTTCTGAGTTCTATCTATTAGGTTTCCATGGTAGTTACCATTTGTTGTAGCAGCGAGTATCAGATAATTAGAATTCTGTATAGTAGAATACTGGAATGAATATGTCGTTGATGGTGAGTATATGTGGTGAGTATTTTGTATTACATTGTAACCTGTATAACCTCTTAAAACAAGATCATGTGAATTTATTATCGTGTTTCTTTGTACATTTCTTCCTATGTTGTTATTATTTGATCCAAGTAACTTATTATCTATATTGTAAATTGTGTATGCAAAAACATTATTATAACTAGTACGTATATAATTTCTATCAGCATCAGAACTATATTCTGTAACAGAGTACTCATTATTTGAGTACTTTACTCTACTGAAAGTATAACACCATAGAATAATATCGGTTAATAAAACGTACGTAACATTATTTATATTCCTGTACAGTTTTGTCTCGTCTATCGGTACTTCATTACCACTATAATTAACATATGTTCCTGATGACTGTTGTATACTAACAACATCTGATGACAAAGTTAGATATAAAGCATAAGGAGAATTTGAACTTAAACTACTACCCATTCCATTGTACACTGCATTTCTGTAATATTTGTTATATTTTTTATCTACAGTGTCATCACCAATAGCATTTGCCTTTGATATTACGTTGGCTCTTCCAGAAGTAACATAACGTTTCCATACAACGTTTTTGAAGTCATAATCAACGTCATTCTCGTTTTCGTCAATAAGTCTATAAATCTGTCCTTTGCCACTAAGATAGAACTCTTCAATAGTAAATGCTGCCTCATAAGTGGTAGTGCCTTCTGCCTCAGTTGCTGTATATGCACTATCTCCAATAGTGGGAGTCTCTGAAGCTGTGTAAACAGTAACGGCAGAGGTGCCACTACCATGAATCCAAGCATAAGGATATG
>Ga0265298_10002263_pt1 | contig 27041 bp, 21 predicted proteins | sample AusTroGonzalo_MG_3_FD_193486 | JGI IMG/M metagenome (GOLD analysis project Ga0265298, IMG submission 193486) | Bovine rumen microbial communities from tropical cattle in Woodstock, Queensland, Australia - Gonzalo_01 | ecosystem: Host-associated > Mammals > Digestive system > Stomach > Rumen ...
GACTAACGGTATCAATTTCTATGCATTTGCCTTTAAGGCAGCTGCCGTAGAACCGCAACCGCAGCAAGACGCTCCGGCTGCAGCTCCGGCTGCTCCGACTTATCCGGCACAACAAGTGAAGGCTATCTATTCTGCAACGTACAATGCTGACTGTAATTTCCAAGACTGGGGTTCCGGTACAGGTTATGCACAAGAAGAGTACGGAAAGAAGTTCGTGACGAATGCAATGGGTTATTTCGGCTTAGATGGATTTAAGTTGGATTGCTCGGCGATGGAGAAGTTACACATTGATTTATGGGTTGCAGCTAACGCATCCGTAAACCTTGTTCCTATCTATGGCGGAGAAGGTTTGACAACTGATGACAAGCATGGAAAGGTTGTGGAATTAGAGGGTGGAAAATGGAATAGCATTGATCTTTCATTGGCTACCGATTTTGCTGGCCTTGATCTTTCCAGCATCTTCCAGTTTAAAATTGACAATGCTGCTAATCTGACTTTCTGGATGAACAACCTCTATTTCTATACAACCGTTGCTCCGAGTGTAGATTTGGAAGATGGATACTATCTGATTGGCTTGAACGGCTGGACGGTTTATGATTTGAAGGCTGCTGACAAGTTCGCTCCTAATCAGGATGCTGACGGTGAGTTTATGCTTTCTACCACGCTCAAGACTGGTGATGAGTTCAAGGTAGTGGCTGTAGCTGGTGATTCGATTAGCGCATGGTATCCGGGTGCAGCTGGAAACTATAAGGTAGATTACGCTCACGCAGGTGAGAAGACCATCTATTTCCGTCCTGCTGGTGGTCAAGATGGTTGGTACGAAGGTGTGATCTACGTTCCGGAAACGAAGAATGCATGCCCGTTCACGACTTGGTTCGCCGTAGGAGATACCTGGGATACTGAGACCGAATCGTATCTTGAGTGGGATGCGGAGAATCACAAAGCCATCATCCATATTAATGTGGATAAGAATGGTCAGTGGCGTGCGCAGGTTAAATACCAAGGTCCGGTAGCTGAGGTCGGTAAGTGCTATCGCGTGGCTCTTAAGATGAAAGCTAACCATGCTCTTAATAACGTAACCGTTAAGTATCAAGATAATGTTGAGATGATTTATTGTTCCGATATTGCTTTGGCAGAGAATACGGAATATGTATTTGACTCAATTGCTGCAGGTATCGCGGGTGGTAATGGTATTCTCGTTCTTGACTTTGGTTTTGCAAAGACTGGTGACATCATCGAGTTGTATGATGTAGTTGTTGAAGAAACCGAGTGTGCTGCACCGGTTGAGGAGGCTGAGTACTACCTCGTTGGTACAATGACCGGTTGGCAGGTAGTTCCTGAAGCTCAATACACCTTCGCCGCTACGGAGACAGAGGGCGAATATGCTCTTGCTACCACGCTGACCGAAGGTCAGGGCATCAAGGTTGTAGGCGTTCAGGGTAAGACGCAGACCTGGTATCCGGAAGGTATGGGTAACGAGTATGTAGTGGACGCTGCTCACGCAGGCGCTGTAACCATCTACTTCCGTCCTGCCGGTAATGCGGAGTGGGCTGCATTCGGTGGCTACATCTACGTGGCTCTTCCGGAGGCTATCAGCAACACCGCTACTGAGATGAAGGCTGTCAAGACCGTTATCAACGGCCAGCTCGTTATCATCAAGGGCGACAAGATCTTCAACGCAATCGGCGCACAGATCCGCTAATCGCTCAATTCGAAATCCATCCGCCATTCATGGCGGAGCACAAAAAGAGGGACGCCCACGGCGCCCCTCTTCTTCTATTTCATCATTTTATCAATCCATCATTCCATCATTTTACTCCATTATCACCTTCTTCATCAGCGGTACAATCTCTGAATTGTCGTGCCAGCCGGAGAACAGCCTTGCGCCTTGACCGATAGCGAATACCGGAACGGCGCTTGCGGAATGTGCGCGGGTGGTCCAGCCGATATGCGCTTTTTCGTTCAGCAGCGTAATGCCCTTGTCGCCCAGCGAATTGATGGTCTTGTACATCGTCTTGGTGTCCTTGCTCTTATGGCAGCACGCCGCTTTATAGGCATCATGCAGCTCTTTCTCCTCATCGGAACTGATTTCCACGTTCTCCCAGAAACCTAACTGCTCGCGATAAATGTCCTTCACCTCGTTCCACGACGGGTGTTTCTTGTTCTGGAACAGCTGCGCGAAAAGGTCGCTCAATGTCCACGCCGAGCATTGCTGGTATTGGAGCTGGTCCAAATGGAGCGTATAATCGCTGTTGCCCAATGCCATGCCGCCTGTCTCATGGTCTGCCGTTACGACGATGAGCGTCTCGTCGGGATGTTTCTTGTAGAACTCATAGGCCGCTTGCATGGCCTCGTTCATATCCCATACTTCGCCGATGGCGGTTGCTGCGTCATCGCCGTGGCAGGCGTAATCGATCATACCGCCTTCCACCATCATGAAGAAACGCTCGAAGCGGTTCTCAAGGAACGGAATGGCGGTGCTCACAATCTGCGCCAGAGTCAGGTCACCTTCCTTGCGGTCGATGGCGTACGGCAGGTTGTCCCCGTGTTGCGCTCCCTGGTCGTCATCTTTCTGCACGAGGATCATTTTCTCCACGTCCGTAACGGGCATGGTGCTCTGCGGAATGTCGTGTACCAGCATTTTCTGTGCCTCCTCATATCCATGGGCGATCGTATAGCCGTTTTGCTCTGCCAGACGGTAGAGGTTCACTTCATTGTCATCATGCTTGCCCTGCGGATAATGAAACCCTGCACCGCCGAAGAAATCGAAATTGCTTTCGATCAACTGCTCTCCAATCTCATAGTACTGGTTGCGTTTGGGCACGTGCGCGTAGAAAGCCGCCGGTGTGGCATGGTCAATGGCAACGGTCGTCATGATGCCGACGCCCCATCCCTGTGCCTTCAGTTCTTCGGCTATACTGCTGACGCTCGAACTGTCCGGATCCATGCCTAACATACCGTTGTTGGTCTTCTTGCCCGTAGCCAGACAGGTTCCCGCGGCTGCAGAGTCTGTGATGCCGTTGGTGGCGGAGAAAGTGGCCGCCTGTCCCGAGTAGGGGAAGGTGGTCATCAGCGTCTGTACGCGGCCGAGAGGCTCGCCCTTTACTGCCGAGCGGTACATCTCCGCGCTCAGCACTTGATTGGCACCCATACCGTCGCCGATGAAATAGAACACGTACTTCACCTCCGCCGAAACGGCGAGACAAATGACAAATGCCAATAGACAAATAACAAGTCGTTTCATAATTAATTTTATTCTTTATTATTCTTTGTTTTCTTCTTCGCGGCGGCCTTTTGGGCGCTCTTGCGTGCAGCCTGCCGCTGCCTCTTGCGCTTGCGTGCTTCGCGGCGTCGCTCCGCCTGATGTGCTGCACGCTCTTCTGGCGTCATGTGCGGCGGCGGTTCGATGCCCTGCTCGCGCAGACGCTGGTCTTGTATCTCCTGCTGATGGGCGATCATTCGCTCTCTTTCTTCGCGGACCATGGCCGCTACGTCTTCGTTTGCCAATGGCGTGTGCTGGATGAGGTCTTCGTAGATGAGCAGCGTCGCCCACGCATCCGTACTTGCGTACCGTGCCTGCTCGGGCGTCAGATGGCTGTTCTCCCAATTGGTCAACTGCTGCGTTTTGGATATCTTGCGGCCGAAACAGATAGCGAAAATCTTCTGCAAGCCCAAGTCCAGTATGCCGTATTTGGTCACCATCGACTGCACGTCAATGCAGTTGGCCGGCGTAAAATTGCGGCGTCTGCGCAAGCCGTTGATGTCGTCCCGGAAGGCCAGACCCACTTTGCATATTTTCGGGTCGGCGAACACCTCCGCCAATGCTTCAGGCATGCCAATGTGCGTCAGCCGGAACAGGTAGCACCGCTCGTGGGTCGCTATCTGTACCAGCGCCGTAGGGTAGTGTATGCCCCGCTGAAAACTCGGTCGCGCTTCGGTGTCGACGCCGATGGTTTGTTGCCGTTTGAGGTAGGCCACGGCTTCCGCCACCTGCTCCTCGCGGTCCACAACAATCACCTCGCCCTCGAACGCCGCCACCGGCATCAACTGGATGAGATCCTTGCTAATATGGGGTATGTAATTACTCAATCTTCATTCTCTCCCATCGCATGCAATGCCCGCATCACAGCCAGCACTTTCTGGCCCCAGTGCTGCTCAAATGCCTCGCGGCAAACGACCACCGCATCATGCATGACGGCTTCTTCGCCTGTCTGGAATGCCGCCGCAAGGTCTTTCAGCTCCTGATAGATGTCCGCAAGCCCTTCGGAGATATATGCGGTCTGTACCTCGTCCGTATATACGCCTTGGTCCACGAATACGTCCAAGTAGGCGTCGTCCTGCCCCAGCAGTTCTCGTATGCCCACCAATGCGTAGTTGTAGTCCTCTTCGGTCACGAACCGCTGCGGCTCGTCTTCCATCACCGCCTCTTCTTTCTCCACCAGTCTCGTACGCAGGTACAGCACCGGCAACAGGCGTAACATCTGCTCGGTCCACTCTTCGCGCGTGTGCTCGCCTGCCTTTTCTATCAGCAGACAGGTCTGCGCGGCTGCCGTCACAAACGCGATTGTCGAATCCTTATAAATGAAGCTTTTCATACATTATTGCCCAAAAATCGTGCAAAGGTACAAAAAAATTTGCATATATGCAAAATTATGCGTAACTTTGCACAGTTTTTTTCAAAAATATCGATATGAAAGTCATCAATCTATCTGAGCAGAACAGTGTGCTCAACCAATTTCTCCGCGAGATTCGCGACGTGAACATCCAGAATGACCCGCTTCGTTTTCGCCGTAATATAGAGCGCATCGGCGAGGTGATGGCCATCGAGTTGAGCAAGACGCTGGCCTATGAGCCGACACAGGTACAGACGCCGCTGGCTACGGCTACGGTCAATACCATCAGCGAACCTCTCGTGATTGCCACTATCCTACGCGCCGGCCTGCCGCTACACCAAGGTTTTCTCAATATTTTCGATCGTGCCGAGAATGCTTTCCTGAGTGCCTACCGCCGTGTGAACAAAGAGGGCGAACTGGAGATTGTAGCGGAGTACATGGCAGCTCCTTCGATTGATGGCAAGACGCTCATTGTGGCCGACCCGATGCTGGCTACCGGTATGTCGATGGAGGTGGGCTATCTCGCGCTGCTCCGTCACGGCACGCCCAAGCACACGCATTTATGCTGTACTATAGGAACGCCGCAGGCGATAGACTGTCTGCGCAAGTCGCTCAACGACAGCCCGGATATAACCCTCTGGTGTGCAGCCATAGACCCGGTGCTCAACGAAAAGAAATATATCGTTCCCGGTCTGGGCGATGCCGGTGATTTGTGTTACGGAATCAAAATCCACCTCTCCGATCGCAACTAATCGGTCTTATATGACATTTCTGCCTGCCGTTGTCGTGACGGTAGGCATTGCTGTGCTTTCGCTGACGGAGGCCGCTCATATGCCGTCTGTGCAGATGAGCGACAAGATTGCGCACGGACTGATGTATGCCGTGCTGGCAGCCGCATGGTTATGGCCGCTTCTCCGTTCATCTCACGCGCGCGTAATACCTTATATATCTGTGGTAGCCGCCGTCACGGCCTATGGCGCCCTCATGGAGATCCTCCAGCGCTTCTGTACGCTCACCCGTACCGGAACGATGGATGACCTCCTTGCAGACTTCCTCGGTGCCCTCGCCGGTACAGCCTTAGTCGCCCTCTGTCTGCTTATAAAAAATTATAAATCATAAATCATAAATAATAAATTGCCCACACCCCTTTACGATATTGCCCTCTCGTTCCTTTACCGCAACCGCTTGCGGAAAAGTCTCGCGTTGGTGGACCATTACGGTTCGGCAGAGGAGGCGTGGCGTCATTTGGACGAATCCGGCATGAAGGAGGCTATGGAGCGTGCGCAACGTGAGTTGGAGTGGATTGAAGCCCATGGCATTCGCGTTTGGACGCTCGCCGATGAGGATTATCCTTACCGCTTGCGCCAATGCCCCGACCGGCCGCTGCTGCTCTACGGAAAGGGCAATCTCCACCCCTCGGACGGACATATGGTCTCTATTGTCGGCACACGCCGGCCTACTGAGCGCGGTAAGGAAATGACGGCAACTCTCGTGCGCGAACTGCATGAACGCTTGGAATCGGTTACCATTATCAGTGGCGGCGCGTACGGCATTGACATAGCGGCTCATAGGGCGGCCATCGACTGCGGCATACCGACCATCATCATCCCTGCGCACGGGCTCGACCGCATCTATCCCTACCACCATCGTCCCGATGCTGTCAAGGCCTTGGAGCATGGCGGATTGCTTACCGAGTTCCCCTCGCAAACGGAACCCATAGCCGGCTATTTTGTGCAGCGCAACCGCATTGTCGCAGGCCTTGCAGACGCGGTCGTCGTGGTCGAATCGCGTGATCGCGGCGGAAGTCTTATCACGGCGCAGATGGCTTGCGATTACAACCGCGAACTGTTCGCTTTCCCCGGACGTCCGTCAGATTCTTCGTCAGCCGGCTGCAACAACCTGATCCGTGCTAACAAAGCGCAGCTTCTCTCCTGCGCCGATGACCTTATTGCTGCCATGGGTTGGACCACTCGTCAGGCTCCCAAACCGTCCGTCCAGACCTGTCTCGTCGGACTGCTGGATGACCTCACGCCCGAGCAGCAGGCGCTCTTGCAGATATTGCAGGAAGCCGAAGAAGGACTGCATATTAATCATATGGTCATGGAGACAGGACGACCCTATGCTGACGTCTCTTCTGACCTGACCATGATGGAGTTTCAGGCTCTCGTTCGTGCCCTTCCGGGTGGTTTTTACCGCTTTGTACAATAAAAATTGCCATTTCTCTTGCATATTTGCAATTTTTTTTGTAACTTTGCAGCCGATTTGAAAAACATCAATCGTAAATCGTTAAATCGTAAATACTATTATGGATTCATTTATGAAGTATTTGGGAGTCGCACTCCTTTTACTGGGCGTACTCTGCCTCGTGATTTATAAGTTCGCTGCGCCGGAGAACTGGTTGCTGATTGCTTCTATGGTGCTCGAAGTAGGCGGTATTTTTGCATACGTCTTCATCAATAAAAATCTCAAGTAACGAATGGCTGCCCAAGGCGGATTCAATGATGCGGTGAAGTATCATTTGACGGGCATGTACCAAGACTGGTTCTTGGACTATGCGTCGTATGTGATACTGGAGCGTGCCGTGCCTGCCATTGAGGATGGTCTCAAGCCTGTACAGCGCCGTATTCTCCATGCCATGAAGAGTGTGGATGACGGCAAGTACAACAAGGTGGCGAACATCGTCGGGCAGACCATGCAGTATCACCCCCACGGTGATGCTTCCATCGGTGACGCGCTCGTCCAACTCGGACAGAAAGACCTGCTCATTGACTGTCAGGGAAACTGGGGCAATATTCTCACCGGAGACGGTGCGGCGGCGCCTCGTTACATAGAGGCACGCCTCTCCAAGTTCGCCCTTGAGACCGTCTTCAATGCCAAGACAACCGAGTGGATGAAGTCCTACGACGGACGCAAGAACGAACCCATCCATCTGCCGGTCAAGTTCCCTCTGTTGCTCGCGCAGGGTGTCGAAGGTATCGCCGTCGGCCTGAACTCCAAGATTCTGCCGCATAATTTTAACGAACTGTGTGACGCCTCGCTGGCGTATTTGCGTAAGGAGGAGTTTGCCTTGTACCCGGATTTTCCGACGGGCGGCGTCATTGATGTTACCAAGTACAACGACGGTGAGCGGGGCGGTTCTGTCAAAATACGTGCGCGCATCCAGAAGGCGGACGATAATAAGACGCTCGTTATCACCGAGATACCTTTCGGTACAACCACCTCGAAAATCATCGAGACCATCCTCAAGGCGAATCAGAAAGGCAAAATCAAGATACGCAAGATAGACGATTTTACCGCCGAAACGGCGCGCATTGTTGTCCAGTTGGCGCCCGGCTCGTCTTCCGACAAGGCCATTGACGCCCTCTATGCCTTTACCGACTGCGAGGTCAATATATCGCCCAACTGCTGCGTGGTGGAGAATAAGAAACCGATCTTCACTTCTGTCAGCAATCTTCTCAAACTCTCTTGCGACAACACCAAAGCGCTCCTTAAATGGGAATTGGAGATAGAAAAATCCGAACTGGAGGAGAAGTATTTCTATACCTCGTTGGAGAAAATCTTCATTGAGAACCGCATCTATAAGCAGGAGGGCTACGAGAACGCGCCCAACAAGGAGAAACTCATTGAGTTTGTGGACAATGCGCTCACTCCATTCAAACCCCAGCTTATCCGTGAGGTGCGTACCGAAGACATTGAGAAACTCTTCGAGATCCGCATGATCCGCATCACCAAGTTCGATTCCAAAAAAGCGGACGAACTGATGAAGGAGCTGGAGAAGAAAATCAAGGCATGCGTTAAGAATCTCAACCATCTTACCGACTATACTATCGCTTGGTTTGAAATGCTCAAGGCCAAGTATGGCGAGGCATACCCGCGTCGCACCGAGGTGCGTAATTTCGGCGCTATCAACGTCAAGGCGGTGGTTGAGAACAACGAGAAACTGTATATCAACCGCGAAGAGGGCTTCGTCGGCACGGGGCTCAAGAAGGATGAGTTCCTTTTCAACTGCTCCGATATTGACGACCTCATCGTTTTCCATAAGGACGGCAAGTACAAGATTATGAAGGTGGCGGAGAAACTGTTCGTCGGCACCGACATCCTCCATATAGCCGTCTTCCAGCGTGGGGATGAGCGTACCGTCTATAACGTTGTTTATCGCGACGGCAAGAAAGGTACATACTTCATGAAGCGCTTTAACGTCACGGGTATCATGCGCGACAAGGAATACGACCTCACGCAGGGCACTCCTGGCTCGCGCGTTGTCTATTTTACGGCCAACCCCAACGGCGAAGCGGAAGTCATACGCGTGGTGCTCAAACCGGCTCTGCACCTCAAGAAACTGGAAGTCTGCAAGGACCTCTCCGAACTGGCGGTCAAATCCCGTACGGCGCGAGGCAACGTCCTCACCAAGTTCGACATCAAGTCCGTCACCCTCAAGCAGAAAGGCCATTCGACTCTTGGCGGACGCAAGGTATGGTTTGACCCCGACGTGCTGCGCATCAACTATGACGAGCACGGCAATTATTTGGGTGAGTTCTGGGACGATGACCGCATCCTCGTCATCAATAACGACGGTACGTATTACACCACCTCCTTTGATCTTACCGCCCATTTTGACGATAACATCCTTCGCATTGAGAAACTGGATGCCGATAAGATTTGGTCGCTCATCCAGTGGAATGGCGAACTGAAATACTACTACGGCAAGCGTTTCCGTTTGGATGATGCGAACGCCAAGGTGCAGTCTATGCTCGGCGAAGACAAGGACTCGCGCATCGCCGTTCTCTCTGACCGTGCCGAAGCCACCTTCCGCATCAATTTTGTGGATGCTTCCAAGCCCGCCCTTGACATCCTTATGGCAGACTTCATTGACGAGAAGTCCGCCAAGGCCAAAGGCAAGCGTGTCTCCACCCTCGACATCGCTTCCATCGAAGATATCACGCCCGAGCCGATTATCGAAGAACCCGAACAGGAGGAACCGGAAGAGGAAGATACCCCGGATGTTCCGGACACTCCGGAAATCCCGGAATCTCAGGAATCTACGGAAACTACGTCTATCGACATCGAAGGCGTCCCCATGACTTTTGAAAAACCGAAGGACACCCAATTGGACCTCTTCTAATATGGAAATTATATTAGGTTCACAGTCTCCCCGCCGGCGTGAACTGCTCGCAGGCCTAGACCTTCCTTTCACTGCCGTCTCCATTGATGCCGACGAATCGTTCCCTGACGGACTGCAAGGCGGTGATATCCCGTATTTTATATCTCGCGCGAAGGCGACCGCCTATGCCCCCTGCCTTACTCCGGACCAGCTGCTTATAACCGCCGACACCATTGTATGGCTCGACGGGCATATGCTCGGCAAGCCTCATGATGAAGCCGAAGCGGTGGCGATGCTTCGTGCCCTCAGCGGCAAAACCCATCAGGTCTATACGGCCGTCACTTTCGCACAAAAAAGCCAACAGTCAGGTCAGACCTGTAACAGCCAACAGCTGGTCTCATTAGAGACCATCGTCGATTGTACGGACGTCACTTTTGCCGAACTGACCGATGCGGAAATCGCCTATTATGTGCGGAAATACCGTCCGTTTGACAAGGCCGGCGCATATGGCGTGCAGGAGTGGATCGGCTATATTGCATGCACCGGAATGAAGGGCTCGTACTTCAATGTGATGGGCTTTCCTGTGCAGAAAGTGTACAAAATGCTGAAGCAGAAAAAACTAATCTGCTGAATCATACGCGAAAAAAGTATAGAATGATGGATTTATTGCAAAATGTGGCATAAACATTTGTTTATGTCATTTTTTTTTAGTAATTTTGCACCCAAATTTGAAAAATCATTGCATTTATGAAAAAGTACGCATGGATAATAGGGGCAATATTTGCAATATTGCCGATGAGCGCACAGCAATTGCCGGACCCGCATTTTGAGAACTGGGCGGATAAGTTCAAGAACGATGCCCAGCTGGAGGATTGGCACGGCAGCAATGTGAGTCAGGTCGGCTCGAAGTTCACCTTCATGTTCCAGCGGGAGGGACGCACCGGCTACTGTGCCTACGTGGTGGACCGCTCGATTGGTATTCCCAAGCTCAACCTCGGAGCCACTGGGCCGGGCTATATGTCTTTGGGCACGCCGTGGCAATACCTCAAGGGCTTGAACCTCAATAGTGCTACCGCCGGTACCGAAGGAGGTATCGCGTGGACCTATCGTCCGGACACTATGGCGGTGTGGATCAAGCGAACGGGCGACAATACCGACAAGGAGGATTTTCATTTGCTCTTCTATTCGTGGGCAGGCACCGCCAAAGGTACCGAGTACAAGAATAAGGCCGGTGGCTGTACCGCTACGGAGCGCACCAACGAAGAGAGCGACATCCGTCAGTTCACTGACGGTAATGAGTGCGGAACGGCGCAGGCAGCCAAGCAGGTAGCCGAAGGATGGTATCGTACGCGTGCCAAATATGACGAATGGACCCTCATCAAGGTGCCCATCCTCTATCGCTCCGATGCACGCCCGCAGATGTGCAATGTCATCTTCTCTGCCGGCAATTATCCTGCTTTCCGTGCCAACGACGGCCTCTACGATGGCAATGACCTCTATGTGGATGACGTTCAGCTCATCTATTCGTCCAAGATTGACAAACTTCTCATCAATGGAGTGGAGTGGACGGGATTTAATCCCAATACCGACAAGGTGCAGACGTATCGGATGACTACGAAAGGCCAGCCGGTTACCTTCACGGCCTTCCGTGGTATCGGTACGCTCACCAATATCAAGGGCCATACGGCGAAGTTCAACGGCCGCAAACTGGACGGCAAGGAGATGACCGTCACCCCCGGCGAAATCAACGGCGCGCCGTGGATCATCACCGTCAAGGCGGAAGACGGGTCCTCCACCCACGTCTATAAAATCAAAATCATCTGATAGCTGATAGCTAAATGCTGAAATCTTTTACTATATACGAATATATCCTCCTCGGGCTTTTGCTCGTGGCCTTCCTCGCGCAGCTGTATTTCTATTTCCGTTACCTTCTTGCCCCTGCCCGCCAAATGCGCAAGGATACAAAAGCGAATAGCCAAGACTCCATAGCCGATAACCAAACCGAAATGCCCGGCGTTTCGGTCCTTATCTGCGCCCATAACGAGAGCGACAATCTCTCTCAATACCTCCAAGCCCTGCTCACGCAAGATTACCCCGAGTACGAAGTCATCGTGGTTGATGACGGTTCGGAGGATGCCACGCGGCAGATTATTGAAGATTACATGGCGCGTGACCAGCGACTGCATATGACCTTCGTGCCCTACGGCGCACGCGTTCAATCGACAAAGAAACTGGCACTCACCCTTGCTGCCAAGGCGGCCAAGTACGATTATTTTCTGCTTACCGATGCCGACTGTGTTCCCGAGTCCGACCATTGGATTTCGGAAATGATGCGCGGTTTCGATAAAGCGGACATTGTTCTCGGTTTCGGTGCTTATTTCCATACAGGTGGTCACGTCAATCGCCTTATTCGCTTTGACACCCTCTTCAACGGTCTCCATTATCTCGGAGCCGCCCTCTGCGGACACCCCTACATGGGCGTGGGACGCAACTTGGCATACCGTAAGTCCCTTTTCTTTGACTCCGGTGGTTTCACTCATCTCATGACCAGCAAGGCCGGAGACGATGACCTCTTTGTCAATCATGTGGCTACGCCTGCCAACACGGCCGTCGTACTCAGCCGCGACAGTTATACATGGTCGCCGGCGAAAAAGACCTTCAAGGAGTGGTGGCAGCAGAAACGTCGTCATCTCTCTGTCTCTCCGGCCTATCGTCAGGAGACCAAGTGGCGCCTGACTCTCGAACCCCTCACACGGGGTCTCTTCTACGCGTCGGTAATCGCTGTCATAGCCTTTCAGTTGTCAACGTTCACGTTTCAACTTGCCGACTTCTTTTACCTTTCGCCTTTCACCCTCCAATTGGGCATAGCCCTCGGACTTTTCCTGCTCCGCTGGATTATCCTGTCCCTCGTGCTCAACCTCTCTGCCCGGCGCATGGGACTCCGGCGCCTTCCGATGGTATCCATTCTTTGGTTTGACATCGTATTGCCCCTCGTCAATCTCTGGATGCTCATCGTCCCCAAGAAACAATCCAAATGGTAACTGATAAAATACTATAATTATGGCACAAGAACAAAAAGAATTGAAAATCAACATCGCTCCAGACAAACAGCAGGGCGTGTTCGCCAATTTGGCACTTATCGCACATACTCCTACGGAGTTCGTTTTTGACTTCGCGCAACTCATGCCCGGTGTTCCCCAAGCGAACGTGGTGGCGCGTATCGTGGTTACGCCTGACCAAGCGAAGAAAATCCTCGCTGCCCTCCAGAATAACTTGGCGCAGTACGAGCAGAAGTTCGGTACTATTCAGCCTGTCGGAGGCCCGGCGCATGGTTCAACCCTTCCTCTCACCTTCACCGGTGGCGAGGCCTAAATCGTCAAATTGTAAATCATTAAATCGTCAATCGTTAAATCGTCAATATTATGAAGACCTTCCCCGCATCGCAGTTGATTATTAATGCCGACGGTTCGGCATTTCATCTGCATCTCAAACCTGAGTTCTTGGCGGACAAGGTGATCCTTGTCGGCGACCAAGACCGCGTGAATATGGTAGCCTCTTTCTTTGACGAAGGCTCCATCGAGTGCGACGTTCAGAGTCGCGAGTTCCATACCATCACCGGTAAATACAACGGCAAACGTATCTCTTGTATCTCCACCGGTATCGGTACCGATAACTGCGACATCGTCATGAACGAGATAGACGCCCTCGCGAACATTGATTTCGCGACCCGTACTGAAAAAGAGAACAAGCGCTGCCTCGACATCGTTCGTATCGGTACCTGCGGAGGCATGCAGGAGGATATCCCTCTCGGCACTTTCCTCGTTTCGCAGAAATCCATCGGTTTTGACGGCGTGCTTGCGTTCTACGAAGACCGTGATAAGATTGCTGACGTAGGCTTTGAGAAAGCCCTCGTGGACTTTATCGGCTATCCGAAGAAAGCCGCTGTGCCTTACGTCGTAGCCGCCAATCCCGAACTGGTGGACCGCATCGCCAAGGATGATATGATGCGCGGCTGCACGATTGCCGCCAACGGTTTCTATGGCCCGCAGGGACGCGTGCTTCGTGTGCCTCTTGCCGTGCCGGACATCAATGACAAGATTACCGCTTTCCGTTACGAAGGACAGCGCATCACCAATTATGAGATGGAAGGTTCGTGTATCGCCGGCCTCGCCCTTCATATGGGCCACCGTGCCATGACTGTCTGCTGCGTCATCGCACAGCGCAAGATCGAAGCCGCTAACACGGACTACAAGCCCCGCATCAAGGAATTAGTAAAAACAGTTTTAGAGAGACTATAATGAAAAAATATTTTTTGGTTCTTTTGGCAGCCATCTGCCTTTTCGGCTGCAAAAAGCAAGCTTTTCAATACAACGTGGATAAGTTCTATGACCTCGAAATTCTCCGTTACGACGTACCGGAGTTTGACCAGTTGACTCTTCAGCAGAAATCGCTCGTCTATTGCCTTTCCGAGGCAGCACTGTGGGGACGTGACATCCTCTTCGACCAGAACGGCCGTTACAACCTTCGTATCCGCCGTGCATGCGAGCAGCTCTACCTCAATTACCCCTACAACAAGTCCGAAATGGACTACGCACCCTTTGAGCGTTACCTCAAGCGCGTATGGTTCTCCAACGGTATCCATCACCACTATAGTGAGGATAAATTCCGTCCGGAGTTCACGCAGGCGTGGTTCGTGGCCGCTTGTGAAGATGCCGGTGTTACCTACGATCCGGACATTTTGCCCGTCATGTTTGACCCGGCCGTCATGCCCAAGCGTATGACTGCACAGGACGGCGTGGACCTCGTAGCCTGCTCTGCCGGCAATTACTATGGCGAAGGAGTCACGCAGGCGGAAGCCGAAGCGTGGTATGCAGCCCACAAGGATGACAGTCCCGAACCCCTCTGGATCGGTCTCAACTCGCAGCTCGTCAAGAATGCCGACGGCTTCATTGAGGAGCGCGTTTATAAGGTAGGCGGCTTGTACGGCGAAGCCCTTGAGCATGTTGTGTATTGGCTCAAAGAGGCGCTCAAGTATGCCGAGAACGACCAGCAGAAACTCGTTATCGAGAAACTGATTGCTTACAACGAGACAGGTGACCTGCGTCTCTTCAACGAGTACTGCATCGCATGGGTCAAGGATCTTGACAGCCGCGTGGATTTCGTCAACGGTTTCACCGAGACCTACACCGACCCGCTTGGCATCACCGGCACATGGGAGTCCATGGTTAACTTCAAGGACCTCGTAGCCACCAAGCGCACCCAACTCATCTCGGACAACGCGCAGTGGTTTGAAGACAACTCGCCCACGGACCGCAAATACAAGAAAGAGGAAGTCAAAGGTGTGACGGCCAAAGTTATCACGGCCGCTATGCTGGCCGGTGACTGCTATCCCGCTACGCCTATCGGCATCAACCTGCCGAACGCCAACTGGATTCGTAAGGAGTACGGCTCCAAGTCCGTCACCATCGACAACCTCATGCACGCTTACAACGAGGCGGCCAAAGGCAACGGCTTCAACGAGGAGTTCATGATTGACGATGACATCCGTGCTATCTACGAGCAGTACGGTGCTATGTGCGGTGACCTGCATACCGACCTCCATGAGTGCGTTGGCCACGGCTCCGGCAAACTGATGCCCGGCGTCTCGAAAGATGCCCTCAAAGAGCACGCTTCCACCATTGAGGAAGCACGTGCCGACTTGTTCGGACTGTATTATCTGGGTGACCCCAAACTGGTGGAACTGGGTCTGCTGCCCAATGCCGACGCCTACAAAGCCGGTTATTACCAGCAAATGATGAACGGCGCTATGACCCAACTCGTGCGTATCGAACCCGGTAAGGATGTGGAGGAAGCACACATGCGCAACCGACAGCTCATCGCCAACTGGGTACTCGCGCACGCTGCGGACAAGGAAGTGGAAATCATCGAGCGCGATGGTAAATATTTCCTGCAAGTTAACGACTACCAAGGACTGCGTCGTCTCTTCGGCGAACTGCTCGCCGAGATTCAACGTATCACCTCCGAAGGCGATTATCCGGCCGCGAAAAATATCGTGGAGACATATGCCGTCAAGGTTAATCCCGAACTGCACAAACAAATCCGCGAGCGCTACGAGAAACTAAACCTTGCGCCGTACAAAGGTTTCGTCAACCCGGTTTATACAGCTATTCGTGACGCAGAGGGTAACATCACCGATGTAACTATCGACTTTACAGAAGGTTACATCGAGCAGCACCTCCGCTACTCGCGTGATTATAGTCCGCTACCTTCTTTGAATTAAAGGAAAATTCGTAATTTTTAATTGAAAGTTACGCTTCCAATATCGAAATCTATTGCCAATAGGGTTTTACTATTGCAGGCTATCCATGGAGATCCGCTTATGCGGGTCTCTTCGGATATGCCCGATGATGTGATTGTTCTTCACGATGCGCTGGAAACCTTGCGTAAGCATAAGAAAGGAGAACCGGCTACCCTCTATCTGAAAAATTGCGGCACAGCCCTTCGGTTCTTAGAGGTCCATCTGGAGAAATGCTATCCCGGCGAACCGATCACCCTTACCGGTGATCCGCGTCTCATGGAGCGTAAAGATAAACCCACTTCGCAAACCACTTCTGCTCTCATCCTTCATAGCGTGGATATTCCCGTTGAACCGAACGAGTCGCCTTACATCACCATGACCCGCAAAGTCATGGAAAAATATGAAATCATAAATCATAAATCACAAATCGAAGCCTGCTGGAGCAGTGCTTCGTACTGGTACGAATACATCGCCATCCACGGCGGAGAGTTGCTGTTGGAAAGTCTGAAAGAGAATTCCATCCAAGGAGACCGGATTGTCGCAGATATCTATGCGCAGCATTTCGGTGTCCAGACAACCTTTACCGCCGAAGGCGCAAAAATCATCAATCATCAATCATCAATCATCAATGGAAAATCAATAAAGCTTGACTTTACTGATTTTCCGGATCTCTACCCCGCCATCGCCCTTACCTGCGAATGCCTCAGCGTCACGCTCCACGCTACCGGCACCGAACGACTCCGTTTCAAAGAGTCCGATCGTCTGGAAGCCGTCCGCCTGCACGAGGTCCGCAATGACCATAGGATGGCGATGGCGCTCATGGCGGCGGATTTTCCGGTCTCCGCCGAAGAGCAGACGTGCATAGTAAAGAGCTATCCGCACTTCATAGAAGAGCTGGACCGTCTCCGGTCCGTTCCCGGTCCGTCTCCGGTCCATTCTCGGGAGATAAGCCACATTACTCCCATTCGTGGAGTCAATGACGACGGTCTGGGCAAGAAACATGCCCTCTCCAAACTCATTCACACCGCCACCTCTGACTACCTCTGGCTCCATGACGATGATGTCCTTTGGCCGCCTGTCTTACAGCAACGCGGTCTTATAGGCGAAGAAAGTCGGATGGCCGACTTGGTTATCCTGCCATTGAGAATGGTAAGTGAGCAATCAAAGCCGTCTATTTTGGAAAAATTGCAGATAGCCGAGTACGCAGCCATCCAGGAGCTCACCATGCGCACCGCCAAACAAGGCCGCGCCGTCATGTGCTCAGGAGCCAACCTCATCGTCCGCAGGGATACATGGCTTGCCTGCGAACCCGACCTGCACCCGGAAATACCTTCCGGCGATGATATGTTCCTGCTCGAAGCAGCCAAAAAACGCGGCTACTCCATCGCTGTTATCGACGAACCGGACTACACCGCTGTCGTTCGTCCGCTCACCACATGGAGCGCTTTCTTCCGCCAGCGCATGCGTTGGGCCGGTAAGGCACCTGCTTATACAGACAAGGACATCCGCCGTTGCGGTGCGTGGGTAGTGGCACTCAATATCCTTCAACTTCTCTGCCCGCCCGTCATCTTCATCAAATTTCCTATCGAGTACAGCCTGATTATAAAGCGAGAGCCACAAACCTCATGGCTCGTGGCTCTATTGCTGGAAATAGTTTATCCTTTCTACCTCCTTGCTTCCCTGCTGGGCGGATTGCTCCGTCCGCGTCAGTGGTAGCGATTAATCGGCAGACTGTGCAGGCAACTCGGAAGCCGGTGCTACTGCTTCTACCTCAACAGAAGACTGCTCTTCGTTAGCACCTCCCTGGTGACTCTTGGAGTAACCTACTGCGATGATGCTCAGCGCTACAATGATGGCCATAATGGTCCATGTAGCTTTCTCCAGAAAGTCTGCTGTCTTCGGCGCACCCATAACTTGGTTACCGCTCGAAAAGCCGTTTGCCAAACCGCCGCCCTTGCTGTTTTGAATCAATACAATCAGCGTCAATAATACAGCGGCCAATACGATTAAGATGGTAATAAATACGTACAACATAGTTATTCTAATTTATTTAAATTTTCAGTACTAAAATTGTGATTTAATCGAAAATCGGGTGCAAAGTTACAACAAAAATTGCACATACGCAAATTTTTCGACAAAATATTTGCACATGTCAAAAAAAAACACTACTTTTGCGTGATATTTTGTCCGTTGTATCATGACTCAACAAGAATTGTTGGCAATTAAGCAGCGTTTTGGCATCATCGGAACCAGTCCGTTGCTCAATAGAAATATAGAAATTGCGGTGCAGGTGGCGCGCACGGATTTGAGTGTGCTCATCACCGGCGAATCGGGTGTGGGTAAGGAGCATTTCCCGAAAATCATCCATGCCTATTCGGCTCGCAAACACGGACCTTATTTCGCAGTCAACTGCGGCGCTATTCCGGAGGGAACGATTGACAGCGAACTGTTCGGTCATGAGAAAGGCGCATTCACCGATGCTAAAAACGAACACAAAGGCTATTTCGAGATAGCCGACGGAGGCACCCTCTTCCTCGATGAAGTGGGCGAACTGCCTATGCAGACGCAGGTGCGCCTGTTACGCGTGTTGGAGACGGGCGAGTTCCTGCGCATGGGCTCCAGCCAGGTGCGCAAGACCAACGTGCGCGTCGTGGCGGCTACCAATCTCAATATGCGCCAGGCTATTGATGAAGGCCGTTTCCGCGAGGACCTGTACTACCGCCTCAACACCGTCGAAATCCGTGTTCCTGCCTTGCGCGAGCGCAAAGAGGATATTCCGCTGCTGTTCCGCAAGTTCGCTGTGGATTTCTGCAACCGCTATCAGATGCCGCCTTTGTCCCTCAACGAAGAGGCGACACGCCTGTTGCAAGATAGTTACTGGCGAGGCAACATCCGCCAGCTCAAGAACCTCGCGGAGCAGATAGCGGTCATTGAACTCGACCACCAGATAAATGCTGAGACGCTCCGCAGATACCTTCCGCCGGAGGAGAATCAGCAAGGGATTGTCCTGCGTAATCCCGCGCAGGCACAAGCGAAAGACTACTCGCATGAGATCGGCATCCTTTATAACATGGTGCTCCAGAACCGCAAAGAGCTGGAGGAACTCAAGGCCGCACTGAAAGGTGGCCAGCGCGATGTTGTGATACCCGAGTTTCGGGACACGGATATCGTGACGCCTCCTTCTGCCACCATTACCATCACGCCTGCCGAGCAACCGACGGCGCGCAAACCGATTGAGGCAGAGGATGTGGAGGGAAGCCTGCGTATAGAGGATGGCGAACGCGAACTGATACGCAAAGCGCTCGAACTGACGGGAGGAAACCGCAAGGAGGCCGCCGGACGACTTGGGTTCTCCGAACGGACGTTGTATAGAAAAATAAAGGAATATGACTTGTAGGACCGCTCCGCGAAATGAGCAAAGACCGTTCGCTCCGCTCTCTAAAAGAGTGAAAACGAGAATGTACCGGCCGATGGCATTGAGTCTATTGTCCTTTGTCTTTATGCTTTTGTCCTCCTGCAGCATAAGTTACAAGTTTAACGGCGCAAACATAAACTACCAGACGACGCACACGATCTCCATAGCGGACTTTCCGAACAATGCGGCCATGGTGAACCCCTCGTTGAGTAACAACCTGTCGGAAGGCATACGCGATATATACCAGCGCCAGACGCGCCTGCAGGTGCTGCGCAAAGGTGGAGATTTGGAGCTGGAGGGTGAGATTGTAGGGTACGACATTTCGCAAGGCGCGATTGCGGCGGACAGTTATGCGTCGGAGAGCAAACTGACCATCCGGGTGACGGTGCATTTTATGAATAACATCTACCCCGAGGAGTCCTTTGACAAGACCTATTCCGTCTTCCGTACCTTTGACGCGAGCCGGTTGCTCACCGATGTGCAGGACGATTTATGCGCAGACATGATTACGGAAATAGCAGAGAATATATACAATGACACTGTCGCACGATGGTGATAAATCGAAAATAATTGTAAGCATATGAATAACATTAAATCAATTTTGCTGTTGGCGCTGGTGACCGTAATGGCCGCAAGTTGCGTCACACAGAAGAAAATGACGTATCTGAGGGAAGTGACGGCGCAGTCCGCCGACTCAATTAACAGCCATTTCGTTCCGAAAGCGGAGGTGACTATCAAACCGGCTGATGCCTTGACTATTTTCGTCTCCGCCTTGGATCAGGAGGCTGTTGCGCCTTACAACCTGCCGACGGTCGCATTCAACGACCCCACTTCGACACAAGTCAAGACCACACCGATGATCATGACCTATCGGGTGGATGAGAATGGGGACATTGAGATGCCGGTTCTGGGTAAACTGCATGTAGCCGGACTCGTTCGCGCGGAAGCGGAAGAGATGATCAAGGGCAAACTGGAAGCGCAGGTCCTCAATCCCATGGTGCAGGTGAATCTCATCAGCGCGAAAGTGTCGGTATTGGGCGAAGTGGCCCGGCCGGGTACGGTCGGAATCAGCAACGGACGTCTGACAATCCTGGAAGCACTTGCGGCAGTCGGAGATCTCACGCCCTACGGAAGACGGGATAATGTGCTCATTTCCAGAGAGGTGGACGGGAAAATGGAGTTCGCGCGCATTGATATGACTAAGGATGAACTGCTTACATCGCCTTATTATTTCTTGCAGCAGAACGATGTCATTTACGTATCACCCAACAAAGTGCGTGCTGTCAACAGTGCGAACGTCAGTTTGTGGCTGAGTACCGTTAGCACCATGGCAAGCGCGGCAACGGTTATTGTAACAATTGTGAATGTAACAAGGAAGTAAAACTATGGAACAGAACAAGAACAACAACAATGAGATAGACGTGCGCCGCATTGTGCGCATCGTATGGGAGCACTGGTGGTGGTTCGCTATAGGCGTATTCTTCTTCCTCTGTCTGGGCATGGCGTATTACATGCGCAAGACCCCTACGTGGAGTACGGATGCCGCAATCATGCTGCGTCAGAAAGATGCAGGCGGAAGCCAGATGGAAGCACTCTCCATGCTGGGCTTGACGGGAAACGCCGCGGCGGAAGACGAAGTGGTGGTTCTCTCGTCGCGAGGACTGCTCTATCAGGCCATTGACGCACTCAGCCTCTGGGAGACCAACCGCAAACGCAGTGGCTTGCGTTGGGAAGGCGAGTTCCGTAACCCCGCACTGACCATTGATTATATCGACCTGAACAAGAAAGCGCAGATAAGCCCCTTCTCTGTGACGGTTAAACCGACCAAAAACGGCTATAAGGTAAAGACCAAAATGGGCTTCTTCAACCGCTCCACAACCAAAGTTGCGGCTCTGGGAACACCGGTGGAGACAGGAGTGGGAACCATCGCTATCCACGCCAACCGTGTTCTCAGCCCTGACACCACCTATAACGTCATTCATATGCGCAAGGAACTGGTGGTGGCCGGCTATCGTAGAAACATTCACGTGTCGCAGCATAAAAAGGAGTCAAACGTAATCACACTCTCGACCGTCTCCACCATGCCCGACCGGGACAAGGCGCTGCTGCTCCAGATGATTGAGCAGTACAACCTCAATGCGGTGGTGGACAAGAACCTCATCGCCACCAATACGGCGGCCTTCATTGAAGAGCGTCTCGCAATCATTTCTGCCGAACTGGTTGAGGCAGAGGATGCGGTGTCCAGTTATAAGGAGCAGAACAATATCGCCGACCTCAGCACCCAGGCACAACTCTTCCTACAGGCCAGCAGTTCCGAGCAACTCGCCATGGCGGAGGTGGAGACGCAGTTGAGTCTGGTGGATTATATCGATGATTTTGTGCGCGATGACACCAAGCGCAACAGCTTGTTGCCGTCCAATATCGGCGTAACCGACCCTTCTCTGTCGGCCAGCATGTCCGAGTACAACACCCTTCAGCTCCAACGCATGCGTATCATGCGTACCGCTACGGAGGATAACCCCGTCATCGAACAGATGAACACCCAACTGGCCTCCATGCGCCAGAACATCCTGGTGACCATTGCTTCGGTGCGCGAGAGCCTGAAAATACGCCAGCAGAACATGCAGGCGCAGGACACCAAGTACAACCGCCAGATTCAGAGTGCACCGGAGAAACAGCGCGAATATGAGCGCGTGGTACGCCAGCAGAAAATCAAGGAGCGTCTCTATATCTATCTGTACGAAAAACGCGAAGAGAATGCTTTGATGTTGGCGGCTACCTCCATGCCGGCGAAAATACTTGATATGCCGCAGCGGGATGTGACCAGCAAGAAACCTCAGTTGAAGAAGCTGCTTTTCATCTGCTTCGTCCTGGGTCTCATGATTCCGGCCGGAATTCTTTACCTGCTCATTATGCTCAATGACAAGATTGACGATGCCAAGGAGTTTGAGCGTCGTATCAATGCGCCGCTATTGGGCCAGTTGGTGCAGAACTCACGCAATGCGCACATCGCTATCCACGAAGGCGAATCAACCGTCTCCGCGGAGCTCTTCCGACTCATCCGTGCCAACCTGCGCTTCATCCTGCCTGCTGAAACCAAATCGCCGGTTATCCTCGTCACCTCTTGTATCAATGGTGACGGTAAGTCCTACGTTTCCAGCAACACCGCCCTCTCGTTGGCCATGCTGGGCAAGAAAGTGGTGCTCGTCGGTCTTGATATACGTAAACCGATGCTCGCTACCTATTTCAACCTCAAGACCAAAGGACACCTCACCGACTATTTGGCGGAACCGGAGATAGAATTGGAGGACATCATCATCCCGAGCGGAGAGCATAAGAACCTGGATTTGATTCCGTGCGGTACTATTCCTCCCAACCCGGCTGAGTTGTTGCAGACCGAGCGCCTCGACGCCTTGTTTGCCGAACTGCGCAAGCGCTACGATTACATCATCGTGGATACAGCGCCGGTAGCTCTCGTCAGCGACACATACATGCTCGACCGCCTGTCTGACATGACGATTTTCGTTTGCCGTTACAAATATACTCCGATGGAGATGATTGATTATATCAACCAGATGATTGAGAACAAACGGATGCACAATGTGGCATGCGTCCTCAACGGTGTCAAAGGTCTCCGTGCCGGCTACGGCTACGGTGCTACCAAGAAAAAATGAGCCGCCAAATGGTAAATGACCAAATGGTAAATATCTATGGTTGTTTGTGTCGCTGAGAAACCGTCGGTAGGGGCGTATATAGCCAATGTCTTGGGCGCCAAACAGCGCAAGGACGGCTATTTTGAGGGGAACGGCTATCAGGTCACTTGGACCTTCGGTCACCTCTGCGCACTCCTTGACCCGCAGGAATATACGGAGCAGTGGAAAGGATGGAACCTCAGCTCGCTGCCCATGATTCCCGCGCGCTTCTCTATCAAGGTGCACGGCGACGACGGTGTACACAAACAGTTCAATGTCATCAAATCGCTCATTGCCCAGGCGGACGAAGTGATAAACTGCGGAGATGCCGGACAGGAAGGAGAACTCATCCAGCGCTGGGTTTACCAGCAGGCCGGTTGCAGATGTCCGGTCAAGCGTCTCTGGGTCAACTCCCTGACCGAAGAAGCCATCAAAGACGGCTTTCAGCAACTCAAAGACCAGTCGGAGTACCAGCACCTCTATGAAGCGGGACTCATGCGTGCCATCGGAGATTGGCTCCTTGGCATGAACGCTACGCGCGCGTATACTATAAGGTACGCGAAAGGAACCGGTAAGGATCGGCAGGTCCTCTCCGTCGGACGCGTACAGACACCTACGCTCGCCTTGGTCGTCAAACGGCAGGCGGAGATAGAGCATTTCGTGCCACGCACCTATTGGGAACTGAAAACGCTCTACCGCGATACCCTTTTCAACGCCCAGATTCCCGTCGAAGAAGGGGAATATGCCATTACCTCACTGGAGCAGGGCGAGGCACTCGTGGATAGCATCAAAGACCAGCCTCTCCTCATCACTTCGGTGGAGAAAAAGAAAGGACTGGAGTACGCACCCAAACTCTACGACCTCACCTCTCTGCAGGTCGATTGCAACAAGAAATATTCCTTCTCAGCCGAGCAGACACTCCAACTCATCCAGTCGCTTTATGAGAAACGTGTGACCACCTATCCGCGTGTGGACACCACCTACCTCAGCGATGACATCTACCCCAAAGTGCCCGGCACCTTGGCGGGTATCAAGGATTATTTTCCGCAGGTGGCACCCCTTCTGACCCTCAAAGCGGACGGTAAGAAAGGGACCGGTTCGCTGCCCAAGTCCAAGAAGGTCTTTGACAACAAGAAAGTGACCGACCACCATGCTATCATCCCTACCGGCCAACGCCCCGAGGCATTGACCGCGGACGAAAAGAAAGTGTACGACCTTGTCGCTCTCCATTTCATCGCCGCTTTCTATCCCGAGTGCGAAGTGAGCAAGACGACGGTGCTCGCCAAAGCCGGTGATATAGATTTCAAAGTGACCGGACGGGAGGTACTCAAACCCGGATGGCGTGCCGTCTTTGCAGACGATCCTAAGGACGCCAAGGACACGGCCGACACGGCCGATTCCGCCGAAGAGGATACTTCCAAATCCCTTCCCGCTTTCACCGAAGGCGAGGCCGGACCACACAATCCCCAACTCAAAGAGAAAACAACCACGCCGCCCGCATACTACACCGAGGCTACTCTCCTCCGGGCCATGGAAACGGCGGGCAAGACGGTCGATAACGACGAACTGCGCGAAGCGATGAAGGAGAATGGTATCGGACGGCCTTCCACACGAGCCGCTATCATTGAGAAACTTTACCAGCGCAAATATATCGTCAAGCAGGGCAAGTCCCTCCGCGCTACGGAAACAGGCATCGGACTCATCCATACTATCATCTCGCCTCTCCTCAAATCCGCCGAACTAACCGGCCTGTGGGAGAAGAAGCTGCGCGAGATTGAGCGTGGCGAATATGCGGCGCAGGATTTCCTGACGGAACTCAAAGAGATGACCACCGGCGTCGTCAGAGATGTCAAAACCAACAAAGCCGGTATGCTCTGCCCCGTTTGCAAGCAGGGACTCATCATCCGCGGAAACACACGATACGGTTGTTCCCGGTGGCGCGAAGGATGTACCTACGCAGAGCCGTTTTGATAACTGTACTTTGCAAAAAAGTAGATTAGTAGAAAAAAAACGTCAATTTTTACACATAAGATTGACGTTTTTTGTGTACTTTTGTACCCGAATTAGTTAATTACCTCAAATAGTAAATCAAAACTAATAAACAAATTTAATATCAACACAAACAAATTCTCTTTATGAAACTGAATTTCAGTGTGTTCCGTACCATGACGCTTTCGGCTCTGCTCCTTTGGGGCATGGCTCTTCAGGCACGTGTGATTACCGGAACAGTAAAGGACCCGACGGGAGAGACTATTATCTCTGCTTCCGTGGTCGTTAAGGGCAGTACCATCGGTACAGTGACGGATTTTGACGGAAACTACACCCTCGAGGTGCCCGACGATGCCCAAGTGCTCATCTTCTCCTACATCGGTATGAAGACGCAGGAGTTGAACATCACCGGTGATGTGATGAACGTAGTGCTCTCCGAGAACAGCGAAGTGCTCGAAGAGGTGGTCGTTACCGGTTACGGTACAACCAAGAAACGTGACCTCGTCACGGCGGTCAGCTCCGTCAATGCAGACCAGCTGAAAGACATCCCCGTTGTTTCGGCAAGCGAAGCGCTCCAGGGTAAATTGGCAGGTGTATCGGTTACCACCACCGAAGGTGGACCCGATGCGGACGTGAAAATCCGTGTCCGTGGTGGTACGTCTCTTACCCAGTCCAACGACCCGCTTTACATCGTGGACGGTTTCCAGGTAAGCAGTATTTCGGATATCTCGCCCACCGACATCCAGTCTATGGACGTCCTCAAGGGTGCTGCAGCTACCGCTATCTACGGTGCGCAGGGCGCCAACGGTGTTATCATCATCACCACCAAGGATGCCGACAACAACGCCGACGACAAGATGCAAATCCATTTCGACTACACCGGCTATATGGGATGGAAGCAAATGGCGAAGAAATACGACATGTTGGATTTGGATGATTTCATCCTCCTCCAGTACGAATACGCACATTATAAGGCGAAAGCCAATGCGAATAATATCCCGTCGAACTTCAACCAGTATTTCGACCCGCAGTATGCCAAAACCGGCAAGAAGGAAGACGCGATGGCCTTCTCGGACGTGCTCAACTACTGGCACGGCGATGACATCCAGGTTACCGACTGGCAGGACAAGACCTTCGGTCATCATGGCCTCAATAGCAACCATAGTTTCACCGTCAGTGGCGGTAACAAGGCGGCTAACTTCTCCCTCTCTTACAACCGTATCGATGACGAGGGTATCATGTACGGCTCCGACTACAACCGTAACAACCTGAACTTCAAAGCCAAGTTCAAACCCATCAAGGACCTCACCCTCAGCTTCACGGCACGTTACTCCAACACCGAGATCCTCGGTTCGGGTACCAACACCGCAACAGACGCCGGTTCCAAGACGGAGAGCCGCGTGCGTAACGCTGTCGCTTATTCGCCCATCGAGCTCTTCGCCAAAGATAACGTGGCCGGCCTCGATGACTACGAGTCCTTCGGTTCGCTCTATGACCCGATCACGACCATCGACCATAACTACCGCAGAAAACTTGACAACAAATATACCCTCCAGGGATATGTAAGCTATAAGTTTGCGAAAATGTTCACCTGGAAGACCGACGTCGGTTTCGAAGGACGCTATCAGAGCCAGGACCGCTACTATGGCCCGACGACTTATTACTCGCGTGCCGGTGAAGGTTTCACCTACGCAGGCGGTGTGGCCGGTTACGGACACGTGGTGGCTACCGAGCAGAAAGATACCCGTTTCAAGAACACCAATACCCTGGAGTTCAAGAAAAAATGGGGTTCCGAGCATGACCTCGGCATCCTCATCGGTGAGGAAATGCAGATCCTCACCGGCGAACTCCGCACCAACAACGGTTACGGATACGATCCCAGCCTGACGGGCAAGGATGTGTTCAATTATATCGGTTCTGCGAAAGCCTACAC
>Ga0265298_10002265_pt1 | contig 27019 bp, 18 predicted proteins | sample AusTroGonzalo_MG_3_FD_193486 | JGI IMG/M metagenome (GOLD analysis project Ga0265298, IMG submission 193486) | Bovine rumen microbial communities from tropical cattle in Woodstock, Queensland, Australia - Gonzalo_01 | ecosystem: Host-associated > Mammals > Digestive system > Stomach > Rumen ...
GGCTTCAATCTGGCCCGACGACATGCGGACAGAATGCAAGAAGTTAGGAATGACACTGATTTAGGCCAGTTGAAGGTCAAGAAGCTCCCTCAGTTTAGCGACTGAGGGATTTTCTTTCTCCATGAGTTCGAATTGTTCGCGGCGACTAAGCACTTTTTCTGCCTCGTGGTGCTCGGCCAGTCGCATAGTCATGGTTATGGCGTTGTTATGAAGATGCAGTTTTAGGGTGTTGACAATACTACCCCTAATTTGCTCCATCTGTTCAAGTGCAAGCTGGTTTTCCACGATAACCTCTATGGCAGGGAAATCAGCGATGCTGGGACTCATGTTCTTCATGCGCGTGGCTATGCCACTAAGTCTCTGTGGCATGCGGTTACACATTGACAACCATTCCAGTTCCAGTTCCTGTTGATTAAACTCATGTTGAACGTTGTCATCGCCAGCCCCTTTGGCAGCCTCCTCGCCAGTAACGGGATTTCGCTTGGCACCTGATATGTTCCGCAGGTTATTCCATGAGAAGCTGATGCTGTTTTTGAGTTTTGGTTTAGATGCCTGTGGGGCAGGAGTTGGCCCCGCCTGACTAACAGAACTGGTCTGATTGACAGTATTCGTCTGGTTAACAGAACTAGTCTGACTCTTCGCTTGGGTTGATGCCACAGGCTCAGCCGCAGCTACCTGTTGGGCTGCTTTCTTGGGCTGAGACTGTGTTATCAGTTGCTTAAACAGGGATTTCAATCTTCTGGGCTTACGCCCACTGCCAGGCGCTTCGTCTGGCTGGGTAATCTGTGCTATCTCGATGAGCGTCAACTCGACGAGCAGCCGTTTGTTCGATGACTGGCGGTAATTGATGTCACACTGATTCATTAGCCGTAGGGCATCATAAAGGAATGGAATCTGGCATTTTGAGGCCTGCTCTTGATAGCGTTGCCGTTGCTGGTCGCTTACCTCGAGCAGGGAGAGTGTCTGAGGGTCACGCGCCATCAGTACGTTGCGTACATGCTTGGCCAAGCCCTGGATGAGCAGTCCACCATCAAAACCTTTGCTGATAATCTGGTTTAACAGCACCATGATGTCCGCCACCTTATTTATAATAGAGAGGTCGATAATCTGGAAATAGTACTCAGAGTCCAGCACATTCAGGTCTTCTATCACCTTCTGATAGGTAATGTTGCCTTGGCAGAACGATGCTGCCTGGTCGAAGATGCTGAGAGCGTCGCGCATACCACCGTCGGCTTTCTCGGCAATGACGGCCAGCGCCTCTTCTTCGTACTTGATACCCTCGCTATCTGCTACCGACTTCAGGTGTTCGATAGTACCTTTCACCGTCATGCGCTCGAAGTCATAAATCTGACAGCGGCTCAGGATGGTGGGCAGAATCTTGTGCTTCTCCGTGGTGGCCAAGATGAAGATGACGTGGGCAGGCGGCTCCTCCAGCGTCTTGAGGAAGGCATTGAAGGCTGCCGTCGACAGCATGTGTACCTCGTCGATGATAAATACCTTATATTTACCTACTTGCGGCGGAATGCGCGTCTGTTCCATTAGTGTCTTGATGTGCTCCACCGAGTTGTTGGAGGCAGCATCCAACTCGAAGATGTTGAACGACCGCTGTTCGTTGAACGCCTGACAACTCTCGCATTGTCCGCAGGCCTCGCCGTCGGCTGTTGGTGTCAGGCAGTTGATGGCCTTGGCAAAGATGCGGGCGCAAGTGGTCTTGCCGACACCGCGTGGTCCACAGAAAAGGTATGCGTGAGCCAGCTTGCCGCTCTTCACCGCATTCTTTAGCGTGGTGGTCAGCGCTTGCTGTCCCACCACCGTGTCGAACGAGGTGGGACGGTATTTTCGCGCCGAAACAATGTATTCTTCCATAGCTTAACTGGAGAGTAGCCTCTCCCTGATGTAGTTATTATATCTCCCAACCGATAGCCGATGCACCAAGGACGGCTGCACTGGCACCATCGAGACCGCTGACCAGGAACTGCGCCTTGCCCTTGAAGATTTTCATCACATGGGCGTCGTAAGCCTCGCGGATGGGTTTCATGATGAGCTCGCCAGCTTTGACCATACCGCCGAAGAAGATGAATGCCTCCGGACTTGAGAATGCGGCGAAGTCTGCACAAGCCTCACCAAGCATCTTGCCGGTAAAGGCATAGATTTCCTGAGCCAGTTCATCGCCCTTGCCGGCAGCGATGGAGACATCGAGCGAGGTGATGTCCTCGGGGTTCATCTCGCGCAGAATGGAGGGACGCTGTGTCGTAGTCAGAAGTTCGCGAGCCGTGCGTGCCACACCAGTTGCCGAGCAGTAAGCCTCTAAGCATCCTGTACGTCCGCAGCCGCAGGGGCGACCTTCGGCGCCGCGTACCATTGTTACATGACCCAGCTCGCCTGCAAAGCCGTCGTGACCGTAGAGCAGCTGGCCGTTTACCACAATGCCCGAGCCGACACCCGTACCAAGGGTGATGACTATGAAGTTCTTCATGCCGCGTGCTACGCCATAGACCATCTCGCCCAGGGCTGCAGCGTTGGCATCGTTAGTCAGCGCCACGGGAATGCCGCCCAGTTGGTCACTAAACATTTTGGCCAAAGGTACGATGCCGTCGTGTGCCCAAGGCAGGTTGGGAGCAAACTCAATGGTGCCGTTGTAGTAGTTGCCGTTAGGCGCACCAATACCCATAGCCTTGATTTTCTCGATACCGCCTACTTGTTCGATGATTGGTTGTAGGGCCTCAACGCATGCCTTGACATAAGCATCGGCCGTAGCATAGCCGCCAGTCTTGATGGCAGTAGTTGCTTTGATGTCACCACGGGCATCGACGATGCCGAAAACAGAGTTCGTACCTCCTAAGTCCAAGCCGATAACATACGGCTTTATTCCTTGCTGTTCGTTCATAATTGTTTTTATGTTTTAAGTTAAAGTATATACGCTTTGGACTGCAAAGATACAAATAAATTAGGAATTAGGAATGCTGAATACGGAATAATTTCTTAGTGGAAGCAAATTTTTCACTTTTCACTCCTCACTTTTCACTTTTTTTCGTAACTTTGCCATCAAAGATGGCGAAATTATTCCGTCTCGGAAGAAAAACAAACGAATTTGTTTTGTTCTTCTCTCGACTTTTCGTAACTTTGCACCCGATATGCCGTTTCCATTACATATAAATATTGTCGACTTGGTGTTTAAAGGCATGCTGATTGGCATGATAGCTTCTGCACCGATGGGGCCTGTCGGCATCCTTTGCGTACAGCGTACGTTGAACAAAGGACGCTGGTACGGACTTGTGACGGGCTTTGGTGCGGCAGCGAGTGACATTATCTATGCCGGCATCACGGGTTTCGGTATGGCTTTTGTCATGGACTTTATTAACAACGAGCAGAATAAGTTCTATCTACAGATTATTGGTAGTGTGTTGTTGCTGGCCTTCGGCGTCTATACGTGGCGTACTGATCCAACGAGGAATATGCACAAGTCCGGTCAGCAGAAAGGCTCGCTGTGGTATAACATGTGGACGGCTTTCCTCGTAACTTTCTCCAATCCCCTCATCATCTTTCTTTTCATGGCGTTGTTTGCACAGTTTGCCTTCGTCATTCCCGATCGCCCTTTCGAGATGCTCGTAGGTTTTGCCAGTATCGTAGGAGGCGCCCTGTTGTGGTGGTACGGCCTGTCGTGGCTGGTGGATAAGGTTCGAGGTATCTTTGATGCTGCAGGCATCCGCATCATTAACCAGATTATCGGAACCGTTGTGATTATTTTCTCCGTCATCTCGCTCTTTGGTACGGTGACGAACCTGTTCAGGTTTTTTTGAGGTCATAACGAGATAATGAAATAACGACATTAAAAATGTATATTGCACAAGAATTACGTAAGAAGAATATTGCTGAATATCTGCTGTACATGTGGCAGGTTGAGGATACGATACGCGCCTTCGGCTGTTCGATGGCTAGGATTCGCCGTGAATATATCGACCGTTTTGACTATACGGAAGAACAGAAAGAAGAGGAGGCCGACTGGTTTGGAAACCTGATACGCATGATGAATCAGGAAGACTGTCGTGACCAAGGACATTTGCAAATCAATAATGTAACACTACAGACCTTGGAAGAGTTACACGCCCAGCTGCTGTCGTCAACGAAGTTCCCTTTCTACAATACTGCGTATTATAAGGTGTTGCCCTTTATCGTGGAGTTACGCCATCGTGGAGCCGATAAGCAGGAAAACGAGATAGAGACCTGCTTCAACTCTCTTTACGGTGTCATGCTGCTGCGCCTGCAGAAGAAGGAGATAACGCCTAACACCCTGCATGCCGTACAGGAAATTACTACCTTCATAGGCATGCTTTCGGACTATTACAAGAAGGATAAGGAAGAGGGCTTGGAGTTTGAATAATCGTTATAACGAACTGTCGAATCACGAAAATGAATATTCTGATTACTGGCTGTAATGGCCAATTAGGAAATGAAATGCAGTTGCTGGAGGCGGAGTATCCCCAGCATTGTTGGTATAATACAGACGTGGCTGAACTGGACATTACTGACCAGCAGGCCATAGAAACTTTTGTCGATGAACACCAGATTGACGGCATTGTCAACTGTGCCGCCTATACCGCCGTCGACAAAGCCGAGGACAACGAGGAACTTTGTCAGAAACTGAATGCCGAGGCACCTGCCTTTCTGGCCTATGCCATTGGGAAACGTAGCGGTTGGATGATACAGATTTCTACCGATTATGTGTTCGACGGCACTAACCATACACCCTATACGGAGGACGAGGATACCTGTCCCAACAGCGTCTATGGTAAGACCAAACTGGTGGGCGAACTGAACGTGCAGGCCCATTGCGAGCGGTCGATGATTATCCGTACGGCGTGGCTATACAGTACCTTTGGCAACAATTTCGTGAAGACCATGATACGCTTGGGTAAGGAGAAGCCTGAGTTAGGCGTCATCTTCGACCAGATAGGAACGCCGACATACGCCCGTGACTTGGCTCGCATCATTATGACGGCCATCGAAAAGGGCGTCCAGCCTGGGGTCTATCATTTTTCCAACGAAGGTGTTATCTCATGGTACGACTTCACAAAGGCTATTCACCGTCTGGCAGACATCACGACGTGTCATGTCCGTCCGCTCCATACGGCAGAATATCCTACGCCAGCTAATCGCCCTCACTATTCCGTCTTGGACAAGACAAAGATCAAGCAGACCTATGGCATCGAGATACCCTATTGGGAAGACTCGTTGGCCGAATGCATAGCTCAATTGTAAAATACCACAATTCAGTAATTAATTGTAAATTGTAAATCGTCAAAAAGTAAATGACAGTTGTGAATCAAGAGATAGAAAGAAGAAGAACCTTTGCGATTATCTCGCACCCGGATGCCGGTAAGACCACATTGACTGAGAAGTTCCTGCTCTTTGGTGGACAGATTCAGGTGGCTGGCGCCGTGAAGAATAACAAGATTAAGAAGACCGCAACCAGCGACTGGATGGACATTGAGAAGCAGCGCGGTATCTCAGTCAGTACGTCGGTGATGGAGTTCGACTATACACCCGACGGTTCCGATGTAGAATACAAAGTCAACATCCTTGACACTCCTGGCCACCAGGACTTTGCCGAGGATACCTACCGCACACTGACGGCCGTCGATTCGGCTATCATCGTAGTGGATGGTGCCAAGGGTGTGGAGACACAGACGCGTAAGCTGATGTCGGTCTGCCGCATGAGGAATACCCCTGTCATCATCTTTATCAACAAAATGGACCGTGAAGGCCGCGACCCCTTCGACCTCTTGGATGAACTGGAACAGGAACTGGAAATCAAAGTGCGTCCTTTAAGTTGGCCCATCAATCAGGGAGCGAAGTTCAAGGGCGTCTACAATATCTACGAGAAGAAGCTGGATTTGTTTACCCCCGACAAGCAGCGCGTCACGGAGAAGGTCAGTGTGGAGCTCGATTCTGTCGAGCTCGACGAACGTGTTGGCGACCAGGACGCTGCCAAGTTGCGTGAGGATTTGGAACTGGTGGATGGAGTCTATCCTGAATTCTGTGTTGATGATTATCGTACCGCCGAAGTCGCTCCCGTGTTCTTTGGCTCGGCGTTGAACAACTTCGGTGTCCAGGAACTCCTGAATTGTTTTGTTGAGATAGCCCCGTCACCCAAGCCGACCAAGGCCGAGGAACGTATGGTTCAGCCTGAGGAACAGAAGTTTACAGGATTTATCTTCAAGATTACTGCCAACATCGACCCCAACCATCGCTCGTGTATCGCCTTCTGCAAGGTGTGTAGCGGTAAGTTTCAGCGCAACCAGCCCTATTTGCATGTCCGGCAGGGTAAGACGCTACGTTTCTCCAGTCCTACGCAATTCATGGCGCAGCGCAAGTCGACTATTGACGAGGCTTGGCCTGGCGACATTGTGGGTCTGCCTGACACCGGTGGTCTTTTTAAGATAGGCGACACGCTGACAGAGGGTGAACAGTTACACTTCCGTGGACTGCCCTCATTCTCTCCTGAATTGTTCAAGTATATTGAGAACGACGACCCCATGAAGTCGAAGCAGTTGCAGAAGGGTATTGATCAGTTGATGGACGAGGGTGTGGCACAGCTTTTCGTCAACCAGTTCAACAACCGCAAGATTATCGGTACCGTCGGTCAATTGCAATTCGAAGTCATCCAGTATCGCTTGGAGAATGAGTATAATGCCAAGTGCCGTTGGGAACCTGTTCACCTGTACAAAGCCTGTTGGATTGAGAGCGATGACGATAAGGAACTGGAGAATTTCAAGAAGCGCAAGTATCAGTATATGGCCAAGGACAAAGAAGGTAGGGACGTGTTCCTTGCCGATTCGGGCTACGTGCTCTCAATGGCACAGGAAGACTTTAAGCACATTAAGTTCCACTTTACGTCGGAATTTTAAACCGCAGATATGTAGTTCTTTATGAATTTAGTTGATTGACATAATGACAAGAGAGCAGGATATTAAGAATGCCGTTGAAGTATTGCGGAAGGGTGGGGTGATACTCTATCCGACGGACACGGTATGGGGCATCGGCTGTGATGCTACGAATGCCGATGCCGTAAAAAGGGTGTACGAGATTAAGCAACGAGATGACTCCAAAGCACTCATCTGTTTGGTAGACAGCGATGCTCGTATGCAGCGCTATTTCAGAAACGTTCCCGATGTAGCTTGGCAACTCATCGACAGTCTGAAAGAAACCGCTGCGCCCGATGGGACACCATTGGGCCAAACTCCCCGTCCCACGACGCTTATTCTCGATGGTGCCGTGAACCTGGCGCCCAACCTGATTGCTGAGGACGGCAGTGTGGGTATCCGTATTACTCAGGAACCTTTTAGTAAAGAGCTGTGCTACCGTTTCCAGAAAGCCCTCGTTTCTACTTCGGCCAACATTAGCGGTCAGCCTGCAGCCCAGAACTATTGCGACATCGACCCCAGTATCCTCGAGGCTGTTGACTACGTCTGCTGGACGCGCCGTCAGGAGCATAAGCCTCACCAGCCCAGTTGTATCATACGTCTGCGGCAGGACGGCGAGGTGAGTATCATCAGACAATAGACATTGAACCTTGAAAGATTAAGTAGTAAAGAGTAAGAATCCAATATTGAAGAATACTAATGTCATAGGTCCAGAGTGGCTGCAGCGGCTGCACGACTGGCGTGTTCAACACGTCAGTGATAAGATGTTTCTGCTCATCTTGGCATTCCTTGTGGGGTTACTGTCGGCTGTGGCGGCATTCGTCCTGCATGGGCTGATCAACCAGATTGTGGCCTTGCTGACGGGAAAGTTTGCCATCGACAGCTATAACTGGCTATATTTGGTCTATCCCGTCATCGGTATCTACCTGACATCGCTTTTTGTTCGTTATGTCGTCAAGGACAACATTTCGCACGGCATTACACGTATTCTCTACGCTATCTCTTCGAACCGCTCCAGACTGAAAGCCCACAACACATGGTCGAGCGTCATAGCCTCGGCCATCACCATTGGCTTTGGTGGTAGCGTGGGAGCTGAGGCACCCATTGTGCTGACGGGCTCCGCCATCGGTTCGAATCTGGGGAAACTGTTTCGTTTGGACAACAAGACGCTCATGACGCTCGTGGGCTGTGGCGCTGCTGGAGCTATTGCCGGCATCTTCAAGGCGCCTATTGCCGGACTGGTCTTTACCCTGGAGGTGCTTATGATTGACCTAACGATGGCCTCGTTGCTACCTATCCTCGTTTCCTGTGTGACGGCGACTTGTTTTACATACGTCTTCAGCGGCAACGATGTGCTCTTTACGTTCCATCTGGACTCTGACTGGACGGTGCAACGTGTACCAGCCAGCATCCTGTTGGGCATCACCTGTGGACTGGTTAGCCTCTATTTCATCCGGACCATGAACGCCTGCGAGGACGTCTTCGCCCGTTTTAAGAATAAGCCTTATGTCAAGCTTGTTATCGGCGGAATTATCCTCAGCACCCTCATTTTCCTCTTCCCGTCGCTCTATGGAGAGGGCTACCACAGCATTAACCTGCTGCTGAATGGCAAAACGGAGGCCGACTGGAACCAAATCCTGGAAGGCTCGCTTTTTTACGGACACTCCGAATACCTTATTATATATATAGGGCTGGTGCTCCTCACGAAGGTCTTTGCCACCTCGGCGACTAACGGTGGTGGAGGCTGTGGCGGTACCTTTGCACCGTCGCTATTTATAGGCTGCTTCACGGGATTCCTCTTTTCACGCCTATGGAACATCCACCAGATAGGTGTTTACGTGCCAGAGAAGAACTTCGCCCTCTTAGGTATGGCAGGCGTCATGTCAGGCGTGATGCACGCTCCGCTGACGGGTATCTTCCTCATTGCTGAGATTACCAGCGGCTACAACCTGTTTATGCCGCTGATGATAGTCTCGGTAGCCTCCTATTTGACTATCATCATTTTCGAACCCCACAGCATCTACGGCATGCGACTGGCCAGACAGGGACGTCTGAAAACTCATCATACCGACCATGCCGTGCTGACGCTGATGAGTCTCGATTCGGTCATCGACCGTGACTATCAGGCTGTCGCTCCTGACATGGAGTTAGGACAGATGGTGCACAAAATTAGCCGGAGTCGTAACAGTGTACTGCCCGTAACTAATGCTGCAGGTAATCTTTTAGGTGAAATCAACATCATGAAAATCCGCCATGTTGTTTTCCGCACCGAACTTTACCACCACTTCATGGCCTCTCAACTCATGGTAGAGCCTGCCGCCATACTAAGCGACGATACGCCGATGAATGAAGTGATGAAGACTTTCGAGCGCACTCAGGCCGACTGGTTACCCGTGCTCGACAGCAACCGACACTTGAAAGGCTACATTTCCAGAAAGCGTATGTACGACATGTACCGCAAAATGGTTCACGACCTAAGCCAAGACTAAGTGCTGCGCTCGATGATTTCAAGGCACATGCGACTGTTATGGTAGGGGCACTTCCAGAAACCGGCATGGTCGTCGGTGGTGTTTAGCGTGCCGTCGGCGTGTCGGCTCCAGAACCACTCGCCGTGTTCCCAGTCTATGAGGTTTTCTTTGATGTATTGCCAGCAGTGTAAGGCTTTCTGCAGGGCGTCATCGTCACCGAAATACTGCCAGATGTTGAACCATCCCACAACATTCTCGGCTTGAACCCACCAGTGGAGGTCATTGTCGACGTGGCCCGTGTCAAGGTTGGCCTCGTGAATCATCGAACCGTCTGGACGCAGTCCCATGGCACTGGCTGCAGCCACTTCGCGAACGATGGGTTCTACCTTCTTGAGTACCTGCTTGTCGCCTATAACCAGTGCAGCCTCATGCAAAAGCCATGAGCATTCGATGTCGTGACCGTAGCTTTCCAACTGGCCTGCACCACGTGTCCAGTCCATGTCGAAGAACAAGTCCAAATGGTGGGTCTTGGGGTTCAGTATGCGGTCGGTAAAGATGTCTATCAGATTGCGGAGCGAGGCTTCTACCCTGTAGACGTTCTCCTGAGGGACACTGATTCCCACGGGGAGTACCGAGCCAAGAACCGGCACATAGTCACACGTTTCCTGTGCCTGCAATTCTTTGAGACATCTTAGTAGGTTGGTGTATGGCTCGATAATATGTAGGTGGGTGTTCTGCGATTTGGGATAGTTGGCGTCAAACTCGGAGAGGCGCATGTCAGCAATGGGCTGCCAGTCGCGCGTCATCGCCTCAATGTAGCCGTTGTACTCGTGGTCGAAGGCATGCTCTTCTATACAGTCATACAACTGCAGGGCATAGTCTAATGCCTCGCGGTTGCCAGTGGCACGGGCATACTCCGACAAACCGTATATGGCAAAGCCGATAGCATAGAATTGCTTTTTCGTGTCTAACGGATTCCCCTTGTAATCGACACTCCAATAGACACCGCCATATTCGTGGTCGATGAAGTGCTCAATAAAGTAGTCCTTAGCCCGGCTTGCTGCTTCAAGGTAAGTCTCGCACTCAGCGAATGCTGTATTAAGGTTCGTCTCGCGTTCAGCGGTTTTCCCGCTGAGCACCCTGTATGCCGCTGAGAATGACCAAAGGATGCGGGCATTGAGGATGGCGCCCTTCTCAGCTTCAGGATGCAACACCCCGTTGCCGTCTAAGCTTCCGTAAAAACCACCATTCTCGTGGTCTACCATCTTCTTAAGCCAAAAGCGCAGGATGTTCTTTTCCAAAACATCCTGCATTTCTTGTTTTATTGACTCAATTGTCATCGTCAAGACCTCAATTCTTCAATTCCTCATTCCTCTATGGCGCGAACGTTCTTCAGTTTCGCATTAATCTCGTTGATGCGCTCAGTGGTAAGTGGATAGAACCATACTATCAGCATAGACAGCAAAGCCACACAAGCGGGGATGAAACTCATGAGCCAGCGCAGACAACTGAGTGCGGCTTCGGGCTGGATGACATTGCCTTGTGACAACAGCTCGGGGTCGGTGATATAACCGAAGCCACTGAGCAGCCAGAGCACGGCAGCTCCACCGATAGCTCCGCCGAACTTTTGGGCCATCGACGAACTGGAGAAGATAAGTCCCGTAGACGCCGTCTTGAACTCCCACTCTGCATAGTCACTAACATCGGCGTACATTGACCATACCAGCGGCGACATGATACCCGTCAGGATGCTAATAAGTATCTGGAATACGAGCATGATCCAGTAGCCCGTCACCGTGCAGGGAATGAAAAAGAACAAGCAACTGAGTACTACCAACGAGGCGTTGACCATGATGAAAGTGGTCTTCTTACCCAGTTTGTTGGAAATAGGTACGCACGAGGCCACACCCACCATGTTGCTGATTTCGCCGACACCCAGGAAGAGTCCGGCATAGAAGGCAAACATCAGTCCTAAGAACACCAGTTTGACATCACCGCCGATGATGTCTTGGAAGAAGTATGCCACTGTAGCACCACGCACGGTATTGAACAGGTTAAAGCACAGGGCGGCACCGATGAGCAACCACCATGGCTTGTTGGAGAGCAATGCCTTGAAGTCGCTGCCCACCGAGACGGTAGACATGGTTTTCAAGTGCTCCTTAGTCATTATAAAGCAGAGAATGAACATGACAAAGCATGCCGAGGCAATCATCACCATGGCCCAGAACCAGCCTGTCGATGAGTTGTAACCGCCTAATGCATTGGCCAGAGGCTCCCAGAGAAACAGCGAGATAAACGAGCCGCCGTAGGCAAAGAACATGCGGAACGACGAGAACACTGTCTTTTCGTTTGAGTCGTCAGTCATAACACCCAGCATGGCTCCGTACGGCACGTTGATGCCTGTATAGACGGTCATCATGAGGATGTAGGTGACGTAAGCCCATACCAGTTTGCCACCATACGTCAGGTCGGGCGTGGTAAACAGCAGAATACCGCAGATGCTAAAGAAAGGTGCCACCCACAGCAAGTAGGGACGATACTTGCCCCACTTGGTTTGTGTACGGTCGGAAATGACACCCATCATGGGATCGCTGACGGCATCCCAGATACGCGTTACAAGCACCAGCACACCGGCATCTACCAGTGATAGGCCGAAGATGTTACTGTAAAAGAACGGCAGGTAGTAGGAAAATATCTTCCAGAACATGCTCGACGACATGTCACCAAAGCCGTAGCCGATTTTCTCTTTCAAATTATTCATAAGCTTCTATTTTTAATGATTAACTTCTTGATGGTTTCTACGGAGGCTGCCGTATAGTAGCAGTCCTTAGGGGTGTTCAGACAATAGTCCACCAGACGGTCGATGGTCGACGTGGCCACATGCATGCGGGTGTCGGCAGAAGCATAGTATATGAACACCTTGCCGTCGTTGTCGGCTATCCAGCCATTGGCGAAGGCTACGTTCATTACGTCGCCTAAATACTCGTCGCCCTCGGGCACGAGGAAGAAACCGCCAGGGCGGGCAATGACCCGCGTGGGGTCATCGAGTGCCGTCATATACATATACAGAACGTAGCGCAGTCCGTCAGCCGTACCACGCACACCATGAGCAAGATGCAGCCATCCCTTCGAGGTTTTAATAGGGTGTGGACCCTCGCCGTTCTTCACTTCGGTAATGGTATGGTAACAACGTTCGTAGATAATCTTTTCGTCCTTGATTTCGGCATGTGTGATATCGTCGACCAGTGCCCAGCCAATACCGCCGCCACTGCCAGTATCGATGAAACCGTCTTGTGGACGCGTGTAGAAGGCATACTTGCCATCGACAAACTCCGGGTGCAGTACTACGTTACGTTGCTGCGACTTCGACTTCAAGTCGGGTAGGCGATACCACGTCTTCAGATCCTTGGTTCGGGCAATGCCAGCTGTTGCAGTAGCAGCACTGAGATCGCCAGGCTGTGTGTCATCATGGCGCTCGGCACAGAACACGCCATAAATCCAGCCGTCCTCATGCTGCGTGATACGCATGTCGTAGATATTGGTTGCCGGATTTGTTCCGCCTTCATGGGTGTCGGAGGGGGCTTCGGGCATAGTGACGGGTTCGTCCCAGAAACGGAAGTTGTCCACACCGTTGGGCGACTCGGCCACAGCGAAGAACGACTTACGGTCGGCACCCTCTACACGTACCACCAACAGGTATTTCCCTTGCCATTTCAGAGCGCCCGAATTCAATGTGGCGTTCATTATAACCCTCTGCATCAGAAAGGGATTGTCTTTTTCGCAGAAGTCATACTTCCATTCCAGTGGCGTATGTTCTGCGGTCAATATGGGGAATTTCCATTTCTCATAGATTCCATTGCCCCACTCCAAGGGCTCGTTTTTTCGCGTCAGCAATTGCTCATGATGAGCACGCAACGCTTTTACTCTTTCTTCAAAACTGATCATATGTTTTTTTACTTAATTCCCAATTCTTAATCGGCCAAGCCGAGGACTCTGTATTATTTACTCTTTATTCTTTATCCTTAATGTCTTTTAGGAACAGGACGTTCTTGGCCTCGTATAGCTTCTTAAAGTCATCAGCACAAGGTAGTTCCGGCGATGGTCCGAAGTATTCTTCCTTATAGTTACGCCACAGCAGGAAATAACTGATGGGATATTTGTCCATCTGAGGCTTCAACACGCGTGTCCACCATGTAGAGTCGGTCATGTTTTTAAGACCGCATTCCGTCATGGCCAACAATTTGCCGTTTTTCTTGGCAAAGTCGCTGAGGAAAGTCAGGTCGGCGTTCAACTGTTTGACGAAGTCCTCTTCGGTACCCCATTGGTAGGCATCCTCGCCGATGAGCGTCACACGTTCATTGCCAGGATAGCGGGCCAGGAAACGCTCTTCCGTCCACTGCCCGTCCAAGTTGGGGGAATAGCTCCACAGCAGATTACTCAGTCCGCGGCTGTTCAGTCCGTCCTGTAAAAGGCACCACAATGCATGAAACTCGCTGTCGGAACACCACTTCTGTCCCCACCAGAACCACGAACCGTTGTTCTCGTGCCATGGACGGAAGATGACAGGCACGGGCTTGCCGTCCTTGTCTTTTAGCGTCAGCAGGAAGTCGCCCACCTTCTGAATCCACTTCTGAAACACTTCGAAATGCGAACCGCCAGGCAATACGCTGGCTACGACCGTAGAGTCGGATACATCCCATGCCGAACCTTCTGGAAACTTCTGCCCAGCTGTGCCGCCGTGGGGAATGGTGGTGACGGGATTGCGCGGATGCCAGCTCACGGTGACGATGCCGCCACGTTCGTGATGGGCTATCAGTTCATCATGGATGCGCGAAAACGGCACGCTGTCAAGGTTCTTGGCGTCGTCCATCTCAATGCCGCCCAGGTCGAATCCCATCACGGCGGGATAGTCGCTAACGGTCTCCTTGACGTCGCTGCGGCCGGTCTCAGGTTTTTGAGGGTCGTCAATGCCCGACCACGTTATTCCATAGAACGGGTCGTCTTGATGGCCCATCATATAGCCTTTCTGCTGCAAAGCCTGTAAACGTTCAGCCAGTTGGTCTGCAACAGCCTTTTCCTTCACATCCTTGGTAGCACATCCCACCATCAGTAAAGCTACACCTATTATATATATAATATATGTCTTCATACAACCTATATTTTACTTCTTACTTTTCGTCTTCAGTAGGACGATAAAACGAGCTATTTTCATTCACTTTGGTTTTTAGCTTGTCATGTCGCTTAAACTCGTTGCAAAGTTAGTTATATTTTTTGAAATAGCGCAATACATTCTTAACAAACTTGCATACTTTCAGTCGGACAAACTCTTAAAAACTCTTAAAATCCGCCTTTTTGCTCTACAAAAACGAAGAAAATGCAAGAAAGTATCAAAATTTATCAATAAAAGATGCTTTTGTTTGTAAATAAAACACTACCTTTGCAAAGTCAAAATGAAAAACGATTCACAACTATAATAAACAACAATAGCTAACAACAACAATTAAAAATTAAAATTTAAATGGTATTGAGAAGGAAAGACTATTAATTACACCATTGCGGGCCTGGTGGGCTTGGCGTGGAGGAGACGTCGTGTCTCTGACTAACTAACTAAATCAAAATGTATTTATCCTAATTCAATCAAAGAAAATACTTAAGTATGAATCAAAAAATCAGAAAAACAGCGCTGTTGATGGGTGCATGCTCCTTGTTAGGAATGTACTCACCACTGGCAGCCAATGCCGAAAATTCGGTACAGGCTGTTCAGCAGTCAACGAAGAAGGTTACGGGTACCGTCTCTGACTCTCAGGGTTCCGTAATTGGTGCAAGCGTCGTTGAAAAGGGAACCTCCAATGGAACGGTGACCGATTTCGACGGTAACTTTACGCTCAATGTGAAGCCAGGTGCTACGCTGGTCATCAGCTACATTGGCTACACCACTCAGGAGATTGTCGTAGGCAATCAGTCTTCTATTAGTGTTACTCTGCAGGAAGACAACAATTCACTGGATGAAGTTGTCGTTGTGGGTTACGGTGTCCAGAAGAAAAAGCTGGTGACCGGTGCTACCGTTCAGGTAAAGGGTGATGAAATCGCCAAGCTGAACACCACCAATGCACTCGAGGCTATGCAGTCAAGCACCCCCGGTGTGCAGATTACTCAGAGTTCTACTCAGCCTGGTAAGGGCTACAAGGTTTACATCCGTGGTATTGGTACTACCGGTAATTCAGCACCTCTTTATGTGATTGACGGTGTTGCCGGTGGTAGCCTTGATGATATTAACCCCGCAGATATCGAGAGCATCGACATTTTGAAGGACGCTGCTTCGGCAGCCATCTATGGTGCCCGTGCTGCAAACGGCGTTATCCTGGTTACTACCAAGCAGGGTAAGGCTGGTAAGATTGAGATTAGCTACAACGGTGCTTTCGGTTGGTCTAACGCCTACAAGCGTCCGCAGTTGCTCAACGCAAAGGATTATATGACCATCATTGACGAGTACACCTTCAATACATCAGGTCAGAAGATGGATTGGTCAGGCTATGTTCCCAAGGACATTCTTTTGAAGGTTAATCCTACTGAAGAAATGATCCAAAAAGGAGCTACACCTTGGGAAGGTACCGACTGGTGGAAGGCTTTCGAGAATAAGAATGCTCTGCAGCAGAACCATTCTGTTACCTTGACTGGTGGTAACGACATGTCAAAGTTCTCTATGTCCTACACCTATACTGGTAACGAAGGTATCATGGGTGGTGGCCAGGCATCTTACTACAAGCGTCACACCATCCGCCTCAACAGCGACCATGTGCTCCTGAAGGCTAAGGACTTCGATGTCATCACCATCGGTGAGAACATCTCTATTGGCTATAACAGAAATCACGACTTGGCCGAGGATGGTATGTACTGGAGCTATATCCACAGCCTGCTTCAGACTTGTCCGCTCGTACCGCAGTATGCTGACAATGGTGATGTTTATTATTATCAGGAATTTGATGGAACTGAGGCATACGGTAAGGGCTGGAACAACTCTTTGTTCAGCAACCCATGGGAGAACCTCATTCATGGTGGTTTCAACTCTATAGCTGAGAGCCGCAACATCAATACCAGTGCAACTGCTTTCACCACCATTCAGCCTATCAAGGGTCTGAAGTGGCGTACGCAGTTCAACTACAACTGGGGTTCTGGTGCATACCGTAACTACAATGAGCCGCGTTCTACCGGTTATGGTAATGCCACATCTATTATTTATAGTGTTAACCAGAGTTCTTGGCTGAATACTAACTGGTCTATTGAGAACACCCTTACATACGATCTCCCCATCATTTCTGGTCACAAGATCAGCGCTATGGTCGGTCAGAGCTATCAGAGCACTGCTTGGAGCTTCAATGTCGGTGGTTCCAATAAGGTTAACTATGGTGAGCAGCTCGCCACTCTGAAGGGTTGGGATTCTGCCTGGCTGTCAAACGTCAAGTTGGTGAATGCTACTGATGCTACTTTGACAGGTAACCCCAACGATGAGGAATATCTCGCTTCTTGGTTCGGTCGTTTGACTTGGGACTGGAATGAGACCTATATGGCTACCGTTACTTTACGTTACGATGGTTCAAGTATCTTCACCGATGGCAAGCGCTGGGGTTGGTTCCCCTCTGTATCTGCTGGTTGGGTAGTCACTAACGAGAAGTTCATGGAGAGTACCAAGAGCTGGATGGATTTCTTCAAGATCCGTGCAAGCTGGGGTCAGAACGGTAACAAGGATATCTCTAAGTATCAGTACCTTTCTACCATCGCTCTGTCTGGTCCCAATGACGATAGTGGTTACAAGTTCGGTTCTGACATGGCAACTTCTGTTGCTGGTTCTCCTTATACTGGTGCATACGCTAACATCGTTCCGAATCCCGACCTGACTTGGGAGACCTCTGAGCAGCTCGACTTCGGTTTCGACGCTCGTTTCCTTAACAGCCGTTTAGGCTTGAACTTCGACTGGTATAAGAAGACCACGAAGGACTGGCTGATTGGTGGTCAGAACATTGCCATTTATGGTACCAGTCCTGCTGCCATCAATGGTGGTGACGTACAGAATACCGGTGTTGAAATTGCTCTCTCTTGGAACGACAAGATTGGTAAGGACTTCCGTTACAATGCAAGCGTGAACTTTGCTACCAACAAGAACAAGGTTACCCGTATTGCAAACGATAACAAGTATATCAACGGTCCTGGCGGTGTCCTCTCACAGGGTACCGAATATATCTACCGTGCTGAGGAAGGCAAGCCCATTGGTTACTTCTACGGCATGTCTTACAGTGGTATCTGGCAGAACCAGGCACAGATTGATCAGGCACGTGCAGACGGTAAGGCCGTCCTTGACAACGCACAGCCTGGTGACTGCATCTGGGATGACTGGAATGGTGATGGCGTGATTACTTTCGCTGAAGGTAAAGATGCAGATGGCAATGACATTTGCGACCGTCATGAGATTGGTAATCCTAACCCCGATGTCATGCTGGGTGTTAACCTCGGTCTGAACTGGAAGGGTCTTGACTTTGCTATTAACGGTGCTGGCGCATTTGGTATGCAGATCATGCGTTCTTACCGTTCATTCAGTGATGCTCCTTATCAGAACTACGACACCACGATTCTGAATCGTTGGTATGGTGAGGGTACCTCAAACTCTCAGCCCCGTATTTCTGCTACTGGTCACCAGAACACCAACTGGGTATCTACCCGTTACATGGAGGATGCCGACTACTTCAAGATCAAGACCGTTACGCTCGGTTACGATTTCAAGAACGTTTGGAAGGGTTGTCCGTTCCAGCAGCTCCGTCTCTATGTTCAGGCTCAGAACCTCATTACCTTCACCGGTTACACCGGCCTCGATCCTGAGGTAGGTAACTCTGCTGGTGGTAATGGTTGGGCTTCTGGTATCGACCTCGGTCTTTATCCGCCGTCTCGTACATATCTGGTAGGTGCAAATATTAAATTCTAATTCGATAATCAATTATGAAGAAATATATTTTATCATCGTTAGCTGTTCTTTCAGCAGCAACTATGTTTACAGCTTGTAACGACAATCTGGACACTGATCCGCGTGTTACAGAGTTGACTGCCGCTACATTCCCTGGTAAGCCTGCAGATGTTGAGGCTTTGAATGCTGCTACTTATAGTATTATGAATACAATGGGTGGTGGAGATAATAGTGGTATATTGAATAATCCTTTCTACTGGTGGTCACTCATGTCGGACGACAACTACGGAAGTGGTGGTCTGCAAGACAAGGAGGCCAAGTCGCTCCATCATCTGGTGATGTGTGGTGTTAACCAGTATGAGTACGATTTCATCCTTCTCTATGGTGGTGTGTCACGTGCCAACAACCAGATTGAGACCATTGACAATGTGAAATGGACAGACAAGAATAAGAATCTGCGTAACCAGCTCCTTGGTGAGGCTTACTTCATGCGTGGTTTCTATAACCTCTTGCTGACTCAGATGTACGGCGATATTCCTTTGATTACCTCTACCACCATCACTGATGCAATGCAGGAGCAGGTAAGTGCTGAGGAAGTTATCTATCCGCAGATTATCGCTGACTTTATATCTGGTGCGAACCTGATGAACGTTGAGTCAGGATATGGTGTACAAGGTGACGGTCATGCCAACAAGTTTGCTGCTGAGGCTTTCATTGCTCGTGCATGGATGTTCTGGGCTGGCTTCTATAAGGGTGTTGGTGAGCTTGCTTCTGGTGATGCTGCCATGGAACTTAAGACTTCCAGCGGCGATGCAATCGAGCAGGAAGGTCTGAACGTTTCATCTGTATCTAAGACTAATGTTATCGCTTATTTGAAAGACATCGTTGCCAGTGGCCGTTACACGCTTCTGAAGGACTTCCGTTCACTCTGGCAGTACTCTAACAGCTTGCTGTTGGCTGAGGCTCTTGATGGCAAAGACCATGCATACGCGTTCATCGCTGACATGGATCCTGCTGACTGCTTCGATGCACCAGGTAATGGTAACGGCAACAAGGAGGAAATCTTCCAGATTCAGTTCTTGAATGCTTCTAAGTGGGGTATTGATGGTCAGGTAGCAAATGGTGGTACCTATTGCAACCCGCGTATGTATTCGAACTACCTCTCTTGTTTCTGGGGTCTTCGTAATGGTGCTACCAACGACAATGGTAAGCGTACTAAGACTTATCCGTTCAACCAGGGTTGGGGTCAGGGTACTCCTTCATGCAATATCTGGGACGACTGGACAAATGCTGAGAAACTTGGTAATTATACCGATATGCGTAAGAAAGCTTCTCTGATTGACCTCGAAAACGAGCTTGAGGCCTATACTTTCGAGAAGGATGACTGTGAGGAGTCTGGCTATTCTGTCAAGAAGTACGCCGATGTGAACCTTGACGCTTGTGCTGCCGATAACGATTCTTGGTGGTCAAAGTGTGAGGGCTATACCGCCAGCTCACTTGACAACAAGCAGCAGGGTGACCACTTCGAGGACTACTACCTGATGCGTTATGCTGACGTTCTTCTGATGCTGACCGAGCTTACTGGTGAGGCTTCATACATGAACCAGGTTCAGAAGCGTGCTGGTGTTCCTGAGACAGCTTACTCATTGCAGAATGTCCAGAACGAGCGCCGTTGGGAATTTGTCTTCGAGGGACTCCGCTTCAACGATATGCGTCGCTGGTCAGGTGTTGACAATCACAGTGAGAGTTCATACGCTGCAAAGGCTCTTCAGGCTCAGGAAGGAAAGATGATAGTATGCCTTGGTGATAAGGCCAACAAGCGTGCCATGCATCACATGACTTGTTCTTGGGCAAAGCGTTACGCTGCTACTAAGGGCTTCTTGGCTAAGCCTCAGGCTCAGATTACTCTGATGAATGGTAAGTTGAAGCAGAACGAAGGATGGGATGCTGCAAATACCGAGGCACTATATAAAGTACTTTATTAATGTAATATTTTGTAATCAATATGAAAAAGATATTTTTGTTATTTGCCACAGTATGTGCCATAGCAGCTTGCGATCCTACTCATGAGGATATCAAGAATGGTGGTCACATTACTGCTGACGAACTCAAGGCTAAGACCAGTATCACTGTTGACAAGGCTGCCAGTGGCGCTAATGGTAATGTCATTACCTGTTCGACCTCTGCTCCTGTCAATGCTAGATGGAATATCGGTGGTAAGGATTTCATCGGTAATTATGCCACTAAGAAGATGAAGCTCGGAAAGCATAAGGTTATCCTTTATGCACTTTGTGCCGATGGTACCATGCTTAAGGACAGTACTTTTATTGAATGTCAGGAAACTACAAATGCACTTCAGAGATTCTATATCTATGGTGCAGATCCTGCAAAGGAGCCCCCGTTCCAGCCTGGTGCTTGGGATTCTCCTGCCATGCGTTTCAGTTCTACTGAGGGTGCACACCTGCCCACTATTCCTGATGATGTGTACTTTGGTCTGAAGACCCTCATCGTTGATGTTTCAGATGCAAGTGCAGATTGTAATGTAATGGTGCACAACGGTTGGTGGAGCAATACCTATATCTCGGATTGGCATGTTGTATCAGGCCAGAATGAGCTCCAGATTACTGAGACCATTGCTAAGGAGTGTGCTAAGGGTGGTGATGGTAAGGACCTTCAGCTCTTGCTTAAGGGTGGTAGCATGACCCTCAATTCTGTTTACTACGAGGAATAATCATTCCTAATCAGTATAATTTAAAAAGAGGGCATATCGTTTTGGTATGCCCTCTTTTAACTTTTCTGCGTTCAAGAGACAATATGTGAAACTTAATATTTTTACAGAAAAAGTTTTGAGGTTTTGAATATTGTTACTACCTTTGCACGAGAAAAGCTGAGTAACAATTATGAATAAGGCAAAAAAAATATCAGTGGTTATCCTTTATGGTAGCCTGCTGGCTTTCATGGCATTTGTCGTACACCTATTATATATTAATAAGGAGGTGCTCTATACGGCACACGACCGTTCAGAATTCCTCTATGGAGCACCCTTCTTTCATACTTTATTGTCAAAGCCTTTCGGGCTGATGCAGTATGTGGGCGCCTGGCTCACACAACTATTCTATTATCCCGCATTAGGTTCAGCAGTTCTTGTAGTTATCTGGACGCTCATTTATATTGTGGGTGCCAAGGCATTCCAGCTAAAGTCCAGTGCATCGGCGCTGATGCTCTTGCCTGTAGCCTGCCTGCTGACTTCTGTTGTCGATTTGGGATATTGGATCTATGTCTCCACCATCAGAGGCTATTGGTTCTCACAGTCCGTAGCCTATCTCGTCATGCTGCTGCTCTTGTGGGCAGCTCGCCAGACTCCCCGCAAATGGCATCTTGTCTGGTATCTGTTAGGAGTTTGCATCTATCCTGTGCTGGGGTGGTTTGCCTTGCTTTTCGTGCTGTGTCTGGCACTTACTGAAAAAATCACCTGGCGCGAGGTGCTGGGTTTTATCCTCCTCCTCTTTACCGCCAGCATCTGGCATACTCAGTTCTATTCGTATTTGAAGTTCGACGATGTTGTTCTTGCAGGCTTGCCTCGTTTCATTACTCCAAGTGACAAAACCGAGCATCTTTCCATCCCGTTCTGGGCGTTGGGTGTTGTTTCTATACTTATTCCTCTGTGTCGGAATCTCGGGAACTTGATTCTGCCCAAATTAAAACAATTTGTCCCCGTGATACTTCCCGTGCTTTCTGCCGCAGCCGGCATTATCTTTACGATGTCACTGATGTTTCATGACGAGAACTATATCGACGAGATGCGCATGGTGCGCTATGCTGAAAGCGATAACTGGAAGGAGATTCTCAATGTGGTAGAAGATATCGATAAACCAACCACAACGATGGTGTTTCTCAAGAACGTGGCCCTCATGAATGAAGGGGGATTGTTAAGTCGTTCGTTTAAGATGGGTAATAACTGCTATCCACCTTATAATCCCGATTCTGTCCATTCCAGCTTTTTGGATGTCGTCTCGCCTCTGGTCTATTACAACTATGGCATGATGAACGAAGGCATTCGCCTGAATTTTGAGAATGCCATCCAGTCTGGCTTCTCGCCTTTCTTCCTGAAGGTGCTTGCCCGTTGTGCCCTGGCTTGCGGAGATAAAGAACTGGAGGAACGTTATACTACTCAGCTACATCATCATTTCTTTTATGAAGATTGGAAGCCTGCTCCTGTTACAGCAAAGATCAAGGAGTTGAAGAAATGTTACCCAGATGAGATTACTGGCGTTGAGAATAGTGATAGCTATATCATAGATTGCGTCAGCCTTTGGTATGATTCTGATAGTAAGATTGCCTCGGAGCAGGCGTTGTTCTATTCCATGATACGTTGCGACTCTCGGCGCTTTTGGGCATCGATGCGTAAATGGGTGACGCTTCACATGAACGAGGAATTTCCTGAACATGTGCAAGAGGCATATATCCTGTATATGGATAAAGCCCCGGAAGAAAAACGCATGATGATTCCTGTCAGTGAGGACATCTTCAATCGTTACAAACAGTTTTGGAAAGCACTTGAAAGTCAGGTAAAGCCTGGTATGACCATCGAGCAGGCTGGCGAGATGATGCGTAAGGAATATGGAGATACCTATTGGTGGTATAACATCTTCGGCTTGAAACCTATTTATATAACTGGTAAAATTGGAAATGAAACTCACTCGTAAGTAATTATGAAAAGAAATATCCACTCATTCCCCCTACTTCTGCTTGCGGCTATATGGCTACTGTCATCGTGTGCAAATCACCCAGATGTACCTGCTTCGTCAAAAGCAGCCAAGAGTCTGCCAGCTATTTACCCTGACTATTGCGACGTTACTATACCCTGTAACATCGCGCCGCTCAACTTCATGCTCCCCTCCGACGAGTATGAGGCTTGCGTGGCACGTGTCACTTTGCCCGACGGCCAGCAGCAGACATACGGTAATGGTGTGAAGGTGCAGATACCTGAGGAGGAATGGCATGACATGCTTAACGCCGCGAAGGGCAAGAGCCTTAAGGTTGAGGTCTGGGGTCAGAAGAATGGTGAATGGCTGTCGTTCAATCCCTTTGAGATCCGTATAGCCGAAGAACCTATCGATGAATACATCTCCTATCGCCTCATCGAGCCCTCGTATGTGGCATGGACTTTTATGGAGATTGCCCAGCGTAACCTCACCACGTTCGAAGAGACACAGGTCTTCAACAACGAGATTACCATGAACAATCGTAAGATTGGCCAGTGCATCAACTGCCACAGCTATCAGAACTACAAGACCGACAACATGCTCTTCCACGTGCGTCTCTCGAATAGTGGTACTGTGATAGTGAACGATGGTAAAGTTTCGAGAGTCAACCTAAAGCGCGATTATACCATCTCTTCGGGTGTCTATCCATCATGGCATCCCACCGCCAAACTCATTGCCTTCTCAACCAACTTGACTCGGCAGGCATTCCACACGTTAAACCCCAATAGGCTTGAGGTTTACGACCTTGCCAGCGACCTGATTCTATACGATGTGGAGACCGACTCTGTGCAGGTCGTCAGCAACGACTCCACGCTCCTTGAGGTCTATCCCACATGGTCGCCAGATGGCAAATACCTCTATTACTGCAAGTCAGCTCCGCTTCCTGAGGAGATGCGCGACAAGGACATCAGGACCTTCTATCCGAAAGTACAATACAACCTCTATCGCCGTTCGTTCGATGTGGCAACGCATATCTTCGGTGACGAGGAACTGGTCTATGATGCTGCAGCGAACGACAAGAGTGCCACCCTGCCACGCGTCAGTCCCGACGGACGCTATCTGCTCTTTGCCCATGGACAGTATGGCTGTTTCCATATCCGACACAACGATGGCGACATTGTCTGTATGGATCTTGAGGATGCTTCTGATCCACAGCACCCAACGTTCCTCGACTTCACCAACGTGAACTATGACGGACGCCCTGACAGCTACCCGTCCTGGTCGAGCAATGGACATTGGATTATGGTTGCCAGTCGTCGCGATGACGGTAACTTCTGCCGTGTCTATTTCTCTTATTTCCACGACGGGAAAGCAGAGAAGGCCTTTATGCTGCCGCAGGAAGACCCGGAATACAATACTTTCCTGCTGAAGAGTTTCAACCGTCCGGAATTCATGGTCGAACCCGTTAAAATCAGCGTCGATGAGTTCAGTAAAGTATTTGACAAGTAGTCTTTTCGGGGTGGCTGTCTTGCTCTTTTTCGGACTGGCCTATCCTCACCATCTGCATTATCAGGAGCAGTACCAGCTATTTCTCTTTGACAGCACTTACGTCTGGGAGATTGTTCGTCAGCCCGGTGGTGTAGCCGACTTGCTGGGGCGCTTCTGCACGCAGTTCTTCCTATATGCTTGGGTGGGCGCTGCTATCATTGCGCTGCTGCTCTCCGCAATACAGCTCCTGACTCTCCGCCTTTTCAATTCTCAATTTTCATACGGGCTGAGTTATGTGCCTTCGTTCCTGCTCTGGCTCTTCCTGCTTGACGAGAATGCGCTGATGAGTGGCGTATGTGGAATCCTGCTCATGTTGCTCGTTGTCTGGGGAATTGTGAAATTGTCAAGAGGTTGGACGCGATGCATCCTGCTCATCCTCGCCATTCCTGTTCTCTACTTCTTGGTAGGGCCGGTATGCTTCCCAATACCCATTGACAGCCTGTGGCTCGGAGTCCATTACTATCGCTACCCGACGGTATTTCCATGGTTACTTTGGGGTGCAGCACTCTCTGTCTGGATAGAGACTCTCCTCCAGTTCCTCCCTGCGAGGGAGGGGAGTAATGGCTCCAAAGAAAAGTCTGTCACAAAAGTATCTACTCCCCTCCTTCACAAGGAGGGGTTGGGGGTGGGTCTCTCTTTCTTGCTTGTAGCAGCCATCATGGGTTCCTTCGTCTGGAAGAACGCCAATCTCAAGGCTGAGAAGGTGATGCAGTACGACTTCATGGCGCGCCACCAGCAGTGGAACCGCATCCTTCAGACCATCAACGCCGAGAAACCTAATAACCAGATAGGTGTGACGGTACAGAACCTGGCCTTGGCGATGCACGGTGTGCTCTTGGAACAGATGTTCAACTATAACCAGAACGGCATCGCTGGTCTGCTGCCCGATGTCAAGGAAGATGCTACCAGTCCTCTGCCTACTGCCGAGGCATTCTATCAGTTGGGCATGATCAGCGTCGCCCAACGAACGGTCTTCGAGGCTCAAGAGGCCATTCTTGACTTCCAGAAGAGTGGGCGCTGCTACAAACGTCTGGCTGAGACCAACCTCATCAATGGCCAGTATGCTGTGGCTCGCAAATATCTCTTGGCGCTGCAAAAGACTATCTTCTACCGCGACTGGGCTAACGAGACCCTGCAGCTGTTAGGGAACGAAGAGGCCATTGCGCGTCATCCAGAATACGGGCGTCTGCGCAAGTGGGCTTATCAGAATAATTTTTATTTCAGTGACCACGTAACACCCGAGATGCTCGAAAGTCTCTACCGCACCAACACCGACAATCGCTTGGCTTATCAGTATCTTCTGGCCTACTATATGTTGACTGGCGATCGCGAACGCTACAATCAATTCATGTCCAAAAAGCAATGAAAAAAATCGTTTATATTATAATGGGTTTATTGGGGCTAATGGGCCTGATGGGATGCACCGAGACCGTTAGCGATGCCAAACAGGAGGCTGTCCTGCCGCAGATATATCCCGACTATCTCGGCGTCACCATACCCGTGAACATTGCGCCGCTCAACTTCAGCATGGCCGACGAAAAGGCTTTCTGTATCGATGCCGTCATTACCGATCGTCATGGAAACAGCCTGCACAGTCAGGGCGACGAGTCGGTTGATTTCGACCTTGACGATTGGCACATGTTGCTTGTCCAGAACCGAGGAGACTCGCTCACCGTTACCGTTTCTGCCAAGTACGACGACGGCTGGCACACCTACCGTCCTTTCGCCATTTACGTCAGCCCAGACAGTATCGACTACGGTCTCTGTTATCGCCTGATTGCGCCGGGTTACGAGGTGTGGAGTAAGATGGGTATCTACGAGCGCGACCTCTCCTCGTTCGACGAGCGTGCACTCATCGAGAACACCCAGTTCGAGGGTTGCGTCAATTGTCACAGCTTCAACCGCGGCAATCCCAAGGACATGAGCCTTCACATCCGCGGTCCGCATGGTGCCACCCTGCTTCGCCACGCCGACGGTCCCTTCGACGCCTACAATACCAAGACCGACCAGACTCTCGGTCTCTGCGTCTATCCTTACTGGCATCCCTCCGGCCGTTATGTCGCTTATTCCACCAACACGACGAAACAGCTCTTCCATAGTGCCGACCCCAACCGCATCGAGGTATTCGACGAAGCCTCCGACATTCAGGTCTATGACGTCGAGAAGAACGAACTCATCCTTTCGCCCCTGCTCAAACAGGACTCCATCTACGAGACCTTTCCCGTCTTCTCAGCTGATGGCCGTTCGCTCTATTTCTGCGCAGCCGCGCCACACTCGGCACCGTCCGAGAAAGGAGAATCTTCGTTTAATAATCTCCGCTATAATCTCTGCCGCATCGATTTCGACCCGGCTACAGGAACCTTTGGTGACCATATAGAGACCATCGTCGATGCAGCGGCGCAGCACAAGTCGATTTCCTTC
>Ga0265298_10002266_pt1 | contig 27018 bp, 17 predicted proteins | sample AusTroGonzalo_MG_3_FD_193486 | JGI IMG/M metagenome (GOLD analysis project Ga0265298, IMG submission 193486) | Bovine rumen microbial communities from tropical cattle in Woodstock, Queensland, Australia - Gonzalo_01 | ecosystem: Host-associated > Mammals > Digestive system > Stomach > Rumen ...
GTCGGGATGGACGGCCTTCAACTGCTCCGTCAGCTCTTTGGCCATCTTTCCAAAGGCACCACCACGCAGCGGCTCCATGATAACACACTGTACGCCAGTCTTCTCACATTTGTTGTACAGATACTCCGCGTCGGCATCTTTCTTCCATCCTCCTTTGTTGAGCGAGGCATGCCGCCAGTCCAGAAAGTTCATCTGAATCTGTACGAAGTCCCAGTGATACTCCTCCTGACGGTCCAGCAACCAGTCGAAGTCACGCACATCGCCGTGATACGAGAATCCCAGGTGCTTGATGCGACCGGCCTCACGCTCCTTCAGCAGGAAGTCCAGGACGCCGTTGTCGAGGAATCGCCCTTTCAGCGCATCCATACCACCACCGATGCTGTGCAACAAGTAGTAGTCGATATGGTCAACCTTCAGCCGCTCGAAAGACTGCTCATACATACGTTTCGAGTCATCGAACGACCACAACCTGCGATTCTGGTTTGACATCTTCGTGGCCACATAGTATTTCTCTCTTGGATGACGCGACAGCGCATTGCCCGTCAGCACCTCCGAGCGTCCGCCCATGTACATCGGTGCCGTATCGAAGTAATTCACGCCGTGTGCGATGGCATAGTCCACCAGCTGGTTCACCTCTTCCTGGTCGTCGGGCAGTCGCATCATGCCGAAGCCTAACAGGGATATCTGCTCACCTGAGCCATGCTGCACACGGTAAGTCATACGGATGGGATCCTCGTCTTCCTGCTTCCGCGTCTCCCTGGCCACCACCTGTAGCGGTTCCAGTGCCATCAGCGCCATAGCCGAGCCAGCACCCATACCCAGTCGCCGCAAAAAATCGCGGCGGCTCATGTTATTTTGCTTCCCTTTCATCATATCATTTGTCATTTATGTGGTTCTTAGTCAATATAGCCAAAAGCCAAAGTCTTGGCAAAGATACAACTTTCCCCCGGCTCTTGCAAATAATTTGGATGAAAAAAATAATAAACGAACGCAACACGAACGCAACAATGCAGATTAGAGTTGCTGGATGGTCTAAAGAAAGTCAGGTAAGTTCCCAGAAGGCAACGGCAGCCGCCGCAGCCACGTTGAGCGAGTCGACGCCGTGAGCCATAGGGATACGTACTACATAGTCGGCTTCTTCTATCGTCTGAAAGGGGAGTCCGTCTCCTTCTGTACCCATGATAATAGCCAGACGCGGTTCAGACTTCAGCACGGGGGCGTCAAGGGGAATGGAGTCGTCGGTCAGAGCCATCGCAGCGGTCTTGAAACCATAGTCGTGAAGGGCATGCACGGGAGTGTCAAGCCATGTCCAGGGCACGAGAAAGACAGACCCCATAGACACACGGACAGCCCGACGGTTCAACGGGTCACACGAGTCGCGGGTCAACAGTACGGCATCAATGCCCAGAGCTGCAGCCGAACGGAAGATGGCTCCAATGTTGGTGGTGTCGGACACTGCCTCTACCACCACAATACGGCGGGCACCGCGCAACACTTCGGCGACGGTAGGCCTCGGACGGCGACGCATGGCACACAATACCCCGCGGGTCAACGTATACCCGGTCAATTGAGCCAGCAGCTCACGAGTGCCCGTATATATAGGGATATCGCCCACACGCGCTATGATGTCACGGGCATCGCCCTCAATGTGCCTGTGCTCGCACAGCAGGGCAGTGGGTTCCCAGCCAGCATCGAGCGCCACACTGATAACTTTAGGACTCTCGGCAATGAACAGACCCTTCTCCGGTTCAAGTTCCATACGAAGCTGAGCCTCCGTGAGTGACGAAAACACCTCTATTCCTTCTTGTTTCAGGGATGTAATCTCGATGATAGGCATTGTCTTGTTTTAAATAATTTAACTCTTTGCAATTCAAATCTTAACAAATCATAAAGCTCTAACCTCAAAGCTTCATGCTCAAAAGAAAAATTGTACCTTTGCACCCGCAAATGAGGGTATCCTCTCCAACTACCTGAATTGTTGGTTCCGTAGCTCAGCTGGATAGAGCAACAGCCTTCTAAGCTGTGGGTCTTGGGTTCGAGTCCCAACGGAATCACAACAGTGTTTAGTATGTCGCTGACCATCAGCGACTTTTTATTTTCCGCACATTTCCCTCAGGTCTCTGTCCGCTCAATGATTTCAAGACACATGCGGCTGTTGTGGTAAGGGCATTTCCAGAATCCGGCCTTGTCGTCGATGGTGTTCAAAGTGCCGTCGGGATGACGGCTCCAATACCACTCACCGTTCTCATAGTCTATCAGGTTCTGCCTGATGTAGTCCCAGCAACGTAGTGCTTTATCGAGGGCATCGTCGTCACCGAAGTGCTGCCAGATATTGAACCACCCTACGACATTCTCCGCCTGAACCCACCACTGGAGAGTATCGTCCACATGCCCCGTGTCGAGGTTGGCCTCGTGAATCAAGGAGCCGTCAGGACGCAGCCCCTTTGCAGAGGCTTGGGCCACGTCGCGCACCACTTGCTCCACCTTCCTAACCACCTTCTTATCACCCAGGACAAGTGCTGCCTCATGTAGTAGCCACGAACACTCAATATCGTGCCCATAACTCTCTATGCGTCCGGCAACACGTGTCCAATCCATCTTGAAAAAGAGGTCAAGATGACGGGTCTCCGGATTCAGGATGCAATCTGTGAAGAGATTGATCAGATTACGCAGAGAACCATCAATCCTGGCAAATGTCTCCATCGAGACGATGACATCGACAGGCAACACAGAGCCGAGTACCGGCACGTAATCGCACGACGTTGCCGCCTGCATCTCCTTCAAGCAGCGATAGAGGTTGGTGTACGGTTCGATGATGTGCAGATGGGTGTTCTGCGACTTAGGACAGTTAGCATCGAATTCCGACAGGCGCATGTCCGCTATCCTGCCCCACTCTCTCGTACACGCCTCAATATAGCCATTATATTCTTGGTCGAAGGCATGTTCCTCTATACATTCATAGAGTGCGAGAGCATAGTCCAGTGCTTCGCGGTCTCCCGTAGCACGCGCATATTCCGTCAGACCATAGATGGCAAAGCCAATGGCATAGAACTGCTTTTTCGTGTCGAGCGGGTTACCCTTGTAGTCGACGCTCCAATAGACACCACCGTAGTCCTTGTCGATAAAGTGGTCAATGAAGTAGTCCTTGGCACGGGTGGCAGCAGCGAGACATGTCTCAGCAACGGGACCGTCGAGCACGCGGCTGGCGGCAGAGAAGGACCAGAGAATGCGAGCATTGAGAATGGCACCCTTCTCGGCCTCCGGATGCAACACACCCTTGCCGTCAATACGTCCATAGAAGCCGCCGTTCCTGAAATCCTGCATCTTATTGAGCCAAAAGTACAGGATGTTGTTTTCCACAACATCCTGCATCTCTTGTCTCATATTCACAATCTTATCAAGCATTCGAATTACGCATTTTTTTCAGTTCGGCATTAATAGCTGCGATGCGCTCGGTAGTCAACGGATAGAACCATACCACACACATGGATACCAGAGCGACGCCGGCAGGAATGAAACTCATGAGCCAGCGCAGGCATAACAGAGCTCCTTCGGGCTGGACAACGTTCCCATGAGCCAGCAGCTCGGCATCAGTAATGTAGCCAAAACCTGACAACAGCCACAGTACGGCAGCACCACCGATGGCTCCGCCGAACTTTTGTGCCATGGACGACGACGAGAAGATGAGTCCCGTGGAAGCCGTCTTGAACTCCAGCTCGGCATAGTCGCTGACGTCGGCATACATACTCCACACCAGCGGCGACATGATACCCGTCAGAATGGAGATGAGCACCTGGAACACCAGCATGATCCAATAGCCTGTAGGTGTACAGGGAATGAAGAAGAACAGACAGCTGAGTACCACTAATGAAGCATTGACCAGAATGAAGGTGGTCTTCTTGCCTAACTTATTGGAAATCGGTACACACGAGGCCACACCCGCCATGTTGGACACCTCGCCGATGCCTAGGAAGAGACCGGCATAAAAGGCGAACATGAGTCCGAAGAACATCAGGCTGACATTGGAACCAATGATGTCCTGGAAGAAGTAGGCAACCGTAGCACCACGTACGGTGTTGAACAGGTTGAAGCACAGGGCGGCGCCGATGAGCAACCACCAGGGTTTGTTGGAGAGGAGCGCCTTGAAGTCGCTGCCCACACTGACGGTGGAGAAGGTCTTCAGGTGTTCACGGGTCATCGAGAAGCAGATGAGGAACATCACGAAACAGGCAGCAGCAATCATGACCATCGCCCAGAACCAGCCTCCAGCCGTATTGTAGCCACCCGTCAGGTTAGTCAGCGGTTCCCAAAGGAACAGCGAAATGAACGAACCGCCATAGGCGAAGAACATACGGAACGAAGAGAAGACTGTCTTCTCGTTGGTGTCGTCTGTCATCACACCCAACATAGCTCCATACGGCACGTTAATACCCGTATAGACCGTCATCATGAGAATGTAGGTGACATAAGCCCAGATAAGCTTGCCGCCATAGTCCAAATCGGGCGTTGTGAACAACAGGATACCACAGATGGAGAAGAAGGGCGCCACCCAAAGCAGGTAGGGACGATACTTTCCCCACTTGGTGTTGGTACGGTCAGCTATGATTCCCATCATCGGGTCACTCACGGCATCCCAGATACGAGTTACAAGCACCAGCACACCGGCGTCAACGAGCGAGAGGCCGAAAATGTTGCTGTAAAAAAACGGCAGGTAATAGCTGAAAATCTTCCAGAACATACTGGACGACATATCGCCAAAGCCGTATGCAATTTTTTCTTTTAAGTTAGCCATTGATATAACGATTTATGATTTACGATTCTTTGCTATTAGTTTCTTGATGGTTTCCACCGAGGATGCAGTATAGAGGCCGTCCTCAGGAGTATTCATACAGTAGTCAACAAGCTTGTCGACGGTAGAGGTTGCCACATGCATGCGAGTGTCAGCCGAGGCATAGTAGATGAACACCTTGCCGGAAGCATAGTGCTCACCATCTTCTTTGTCAGCAATCCAGCCGTTGGCGAAGGCCACGTTCATCACGTCGCCAACATACTCGTCACCTTCAGGAACGAGGAAGAAACCGCCAGGCTGGGCAATCACCTTCGTGGGATCTTCTAAGGAAGTCATATACATATATAGTACATAACGCAGACCGTCGGCCGTACCACGTACACCGTGAGCCAAGTGAAGCCAGCCCTTGGGAGTCTTCAGTGGATGAGGACCTTCGCCGTTCTTCACCTCGGTGATGGTGTGATAGTGACGTGCATTGATGATGGTCTCCTCCAGAACCTCAGCATGGGTGATATCATCCACCAGCGCCCAGCCGATACCACCACCACTGCCGGTGTCGATGAAGCCATCTTGCGGACGGGTATAGAAAGCATACTTACCATTGACAAACTCCGGGTGCAACACGACGTTGCGCTGCTGACTGCGGGCCTTCAGGTCGGGCAGCCGCTCCCAAGACTTCAAATCCTTGGTACGGGCAATACCTGCCGTTGCGGTGGCAGCACTCAGGTTACCAGGCTGTGAGTCGTCATGACGCTCAGCACAGAACACACCATAGATCCAACCGTCCTCATGACGAGTCAGACGCATGTCATAAATATTCGTGGCAGGAACTACATCGTCAGGCATCGTAACCGGCTCATCCCAGAAGCGGAAATTGTCAACACCATTGGGACTCTCTGCGACAGCAAAGAACGACTTGCGGTCGGCACCCTCGACACGTACAATAAGCACGTACTTTTCACCCCATTTGATGGCTCCTGAGTTCAGCGTAGCATTCATCATAATGCGCTGCATCAGAAAGGGATTATCGTTCTCGTTGAAGTCATAGCGCCACTCTAACGGCGTGTGTTCCGCCGTCAGTATCGGGAACTTCCACTTCTCGTAGATTCCGTTGCCCCAGGCTATGGGTTCGTTCTTGCGTGTAAGCAACTCTTCATGGTGAGTCCGCAACGCCTTAACCTTCTCTTGAAAAACACTCATAATGTATACTTTTTTTATTCACTTCACGTTAAGCTGCCTAAGCAACCAATCCTCCCACTCATCCCACTGTTCCTGGAACCAGAAGTGCCACGTGGCCTGATAGGGACTGATCTGTTTCGGGCCTGTCACTGTGTTATAAGTAGCCCAGGCTGTCGTAGGAGGCACCACGTCGTCACAATAGCCGAACGAGAACCATCCCGTCTGCTGGTCGGTAATCAGGCGGGCAAAATTCACACCGTCATAATAGCGCGACGTCTCAATTTGGTTCTCCTGTCCCTTGCCTTTGTTCCAATAGAAGTAGTGCGGCCATCCACAAGCCACTCCTTGTAGCGAGGCGGTATGGTCACAGAGCGCCGCATGGACGGGTGCATAGCAGGTGACACGTTTATCGATCCCCGCCGTAGCCAGCGTCAGGAAACCACCCTGACTCGAACCCGTCACTCCCATCTCCTTGCCATTCCAAGGGGTGTACTGCTCAATATAGTCAAGGGCACGAATGCAGCCCAGCACCACACGCTTGTAATAGCTGTGGTCGCGATGATCCATTCCGAAATTCCAGTAGCCCATCAAAGCACCATTGAACACGTCATCGTAAACCTGCTGGCCCATTGTGACACTAATGCCGTGAATACCTATTTCCAACGTGATCACCCCCTGCGAGGCGGTATAGACATCGCCGCTGTAGGGACGAACACCGGCACCCGGCACCCGCAACAAGACAGGATAGCTTCCCTCTCTCGCGGGAACACATAATATACCATACGTGCGATAGGCGGGCAATATATTCTGGAAACTCACCTCGTAGACATTCACATCCTTCGTACAACGTTCAGGCAGCAAACGTTTCGTAGGATTCAGGTCTGTCTTGCGGGCTTCGACAACAGCATTATTCCAAAAGTCCTTGAAATCATCGGGCATTACGGTGGTTGGCTGAAGCTTTTCCGGAGAAAAAGCAGCAGCACAGGCCCCCTGATAATCCTTGCCGTCGACATGAGCCGTTACCGACAGACGGTAGAAGCCGGGCTTATTCATGCGTGCCGTCCACTTCATCGTGCCGTCCTTCAGCAGTACCTGTTTTTTCTGTACATCAGGATACATCTCAGGACCTGCCTCGTAATCTATCAGCACATTACTCATCACCGCTGCCGATCGGCGGATACTGACGGTAAACGTCGCCGTATCCCCGACCTGATAGTTCCAGTCTGCATGGTCGGGTTCCACCAATACCATGATGTTACTACCCCGAATCTGGGCCTCAACAGGCAACAGACCGAAGAAGATTGTCAGCAGGAAAACAACACTGAATTTCCTCATGAAACCGTTAATTTTAGTTTTTTCGACTGCAAAAGTAATCATTTTTTTGAAAAACAGGGAATAAATTAGCACTTTTATGAAAAAGTATCAAAAAAAAACAAGAAAATGTTAGTGTATTTCCAAAAAACATATTATCTTTGCACCGTCAATCAGAAATTTTATTTTCTTTTTTAATTTATATTAACTAACAAACAAAGTATGAATCTAAATTGCAGTAAAAACTCTCTGCTGGCAGGATTATGTGCTATAACCCTGCTGGGCTATTCGCCCGTGATGTATGCTGGAGGGGGTAAATCCCCACTGCCAGCCGTACAGCAGGCGAAGAAGATTACGGGTACTGTCTCTGACTCTCAGGGTCCCGTGATTGGTGCAAGTGTAGTTGAAAAGGGAACCACCAATGGTGTGGTAACTGACTTCGACGGTAACTTCACGCTCAATGTAAAGCCCGGTGCTACGCTTGTTATAAGCTACATCGGCTACACTACTCAGGAGATTGCCGTCGGCAATCAGTCGAACATCACCGTTACTCTGGAGGAAGACAACACCTCATTAGAGGAAGTCGTCGTTGTGGGTTACGGTGTCCAGAAGAAAAAGCTGGTGACAGGTGCTACCGTTCAGGTGAAGGGTGACGAAATCGCCAAACTGAACACCACCAATGCCCTTGAAGCCATGCAATCAAGCACTCCTGGTGTACAGATTACCCAGAGTTCTACACAGCCTGGTAAGGGCTACAAGGTTTACATCCGTGGTATCGGTACCACTGGTGACTCTCAGCCCCTGTATGTAATCGATGGTGTAGCTGGAGGTAGCCTTGACGGCATTAACCCCAACGATATCGAGAGCATCGACGTGCTGAAGGATGCTGCATCGGCTGCCATCTATGGTTCGCGTGCTGCAAACGGTGTTATCCTGGTTACTACCAAGCAGGGTAAGGCTGGTAAGATTGAGCTCAGCTACAATGGTGCTATCGGTTGGTCTAACGCTTACAAGCGCCCGCAGCTGCTCAACGCTCAGCAGTACAAGACAATCATTGATGAGTACACTTTCAACACGACAGGTAAAACCTTGGATTGGGAAAACTACGTTCCGAAGGACATTCTCGCCAAGGTCAATAATGGCTGGGAAGGCACCGACTGGTGGTCTGCATTCGAAAACGAGAATGCTGTCCAGCACAACCATTCTGTGACCCTGACCGGTGGTACCGACATGTCTAAGTTCTCCATGTCCTATACCTATACTGGTAACGAGGGTATCATGGGTGCAAAACAGGCATCTTACTACAAGCGCCACACCATCCGCATGAATAGCGACCACGTGCTTCTGAGAGCCAAGGACTTCGATGCTATCACCATCGGTGAGAACATCTCTATCGGCTATACCAGGAGTCACGACCTGGCTGAGGACGGTATGTACTGGAGCTATATCCACAGCTTGCTCCAGACTTCTCCCCTCCTGCCACAGTATGCTGATAATGGCGATGTATACAATTATACTAAGTATGGTGAGGGTTGGAACACTGCTATGTTCAGCAACCCATGGGAGGAACTTACTCATGGTGGTTGGAACTCTCTGACAGAGAGCCGCAACGTCAACACCAGCGCTACAGCATTTGCTGTCATCCAGCCCATCAAGGGTCTGAGATTCCGCTCTCAGTTCAACTATAACTGGGGTTCTGGTGGCTATCGTGGCTATGGTGAGCCTAAATCTACTGGTTATGGAAGTGCTACATCAAATATCTATAGTGGCAACCAGAGTGCATGGTTAAGCACCAACTGGTCTGTAGAAAATACCCTTACATACGATCTTCCGATTATTTCCGGTCACAAGATCAGTGCCATGGTAGGTCAGAGTTTCCAGAGCACCGCTTGGAGCTTTAACGTTGGTGGATCCAATAAGATAGAAGATGGCCAGCAGCTCGCAACACTGAAGGGCTTTGATTCAGCTTGGCTGTCAAACTTCAAGGTGATCAATGCTACCGATATGACCCTGACTGGTAAGCCCAATGATGAAGAGTACCTCGCTTCTTGGTTCGGCCGTGTGACTTGGGACTGGAACGAGACCTATATGGCTACTGTCACCATGCGTTATGATGGTTCAAGTATCTTCACAGACGGTAAGCGCTGGGGTCTCTTCCCATCTGTATCTGCTGGTTGGGTAGTCACCAACGAGAAATTCATGGAAGGCACCAAGAGCTGGATGGACTTCTTGAAGATCCGTGCATCTTGGGGTCAGAACGGTAACAACCGTATTTCTAAGTATCAGTATCTGGCTACGATTGCTCTGTCTGGTGATGCTGGTGATAGCGGTTATAAGTTCGGTTCTGACATGGCAACTTCAGTTGCAGGTACTCCGAACACTGGTGCATACGCAAACATCGTGCCCAACCCCGACCTGACTTGGGAGACCTCTGAGCAGCTCGACTTCGGTTTCGATGCACGATTCCTCAACAGCCGTCTGGGCTTGACCTTCGACTGGTATAAGAAGACTACCAAGGACTGGCTGATTACTGGTCCGCAGATTGCCGTTCAGGGTACTAACCCCGCTGCCATCAATGGTGGTGACGTGGAGAACACTGGTATTGAGATTGCTCTCACTTGGAACGATAAAATCAACAAAGATCTCAGCTATAACATTGGTGTGAACTTTGCTACCAATAAGAACAAGGTAACCCGTATCGCTAACGAGAACCACTATATTAACGGTCCTGGCGGTGTGCTCTCACAGGGTACAGAGTACTGCTACCGTGCTGAGGAAGGCAAGCCCATCGGTTACTTCTTCGGAATGTCATACAGCGGTGTTTGGCAGAATCAGGAGCAGATCGATGCTGCACGTAATGCTGGCAAGGCTGTTCTTGACAACGCACAGCCTGGTGACCTCATCTGGGATGACTGGAATGGTGATGGTGTGATTACCTATGCAGAAGGTGAAACCTGCGACCGTCATGAGATTGGTAATCCTAACCCCGATGTGATGCTCGGTATCAACCTCGGTTTGAACTGGAAGGGTCTTGACTTCTCCGTAAACGGTGCTGGTGCATTTGGTATGCAGATCATGCGTTCTTACCGTTCATTTGGTGATGCTGCCTACCAGAACTACGATACCACTATCTTTGATCGTTGGCATGGTGAGGGCACTTCAAACTCTCAGCCACGTATGTCAGCTACTGGTCACCAGAACACCATCTGGGTATCAGAACGCTATATGGAGGATGCAGACTACTTCAAGATCAAGGCTGTGACCCTCGGTTACGACTTTAAGAAGATCTGGAAGTCTTGTCCGCTGCAGCAGCTCCGCTTCTATGTTCAGGCTCAGAATCTCATCACCTTCACCGGTTACACCGGTCTCGATCCTGAGGTTGGTAACAATGCTGGTGGATCTGGCTGGGCTTCTGGTATTGACCTCGGTCTTTACCCGCCGTCTCGTACATATCTTGTAGGTGCAAGTATTAAATTCTAATTCGACAAATAAGTTATGAAGAAATATATTTTATCAGCATTAGTTGTTTCAGCAGCAACAGTGTTTATATCCTGTAACGATATGCTGGACACTGATCCGCGTGTTACAGAGCTGACTGCGGCTACCTTCCCTGGTAAGCCTGCAGATGTGGAAGCATTGAATGCGTCTACCTACAGTATCATGAATACGCTGGGTGGCGGCGATCAAAGTGCTATTTTGAACAATCCTTTCTACTGGTGGTCACTCATGTCAGACGACAACTATGGTAGTGGCGGTTTGCAGGATAATGTGGCTAAGTCACTGCATCATTTCACAACGGCAAGTGCAAATCAGTACGAGCAGGATTTCATCCTTCTCTATGGCGGTATTTCACGTGCCAACAACCAGATTGAAACCATCGATAACGTACAGTGGACTGACGAAAACAGGAAACAGCGCAATCAGCTCCTCGGTGAGGGTTACTTCATGCGCGGTCTCTACACCATGTGGCTTACCCAGATGTACGGCGACGTACCTCTGATTACCTCTACTCTCATTACCGACGAATCTTATGAGCAGCAGAGCGCAGAGGATGTGATTTACCCACAGATTATTGCTGACTTTGTTTCTGGTATGAACCTCATGAGCACCGATACCAAGCAGGGTGATGGTCACGCCAACAAGTATGTTGCAGAGGCCTTCCTTGCCCGTGCATGGATGTTCTGGGCTGGTTTCTATAAGGGCGTCGGTGAGCTTGCCTCTGGTGATGCTGCAATGGAACTTAAAGGTCGCGATGGTGCCGCTCTCGAGCAGGAGGGTTTAGATAAATCCTCTATTTCGAAAAATGACGTCATCAATGCTCTGAGAGATATTGTTGCCAGTGGTCGTTACAAGCTCTTAAAGGACTTCCGTTCACTCTGGCAGTATTCTAACAGCCTGCTTTTGGCAGAGGCCCTTGACGGTGAAAAGCATGCTTACGAATTTATCAAGGACATGGATCCGGCTGACTGCTTCGACGCTCCTGGCAACGGTAACGGTAACGATGAGGAACTTTTCCAGATTCAGTTCATGAATGCCTCTAAGTGGGCCATTGGTGGTACTTATAACAACCCGCGTATGTATTCTAATTACCTCTCTTGCTTCTGGGGTCTTCGTAATGGTGCTTCTCAGAATAATGGTAAGCGTGATTTCACCTATCCGTTCAACCAGGGTTGGGGTCAGGGTACTCCTTCATGCAATATCTGGGACGACTGGACAGATGCAGAGAGAACTGGCGAATATACCGATAAGCGTAAGCTTGCCTCTATACTTGACTGTGATAATGAGCTTCAGCAGTATACTTATGAGAAGGATGACTGCGAGGAGTCTGGCTATGCAGTGAAAAAGTACGCAAATGTAAACCTTGACGCTTGCGCTGCTGACAACGACACATGGTGGTCTAAGTGTGAGGGCTATACCTCCAGCTCGCTTGATAACAAGATGCAGGGTGACCACTTCGAGGACTTCTACCTGATGCGTTACGCTGACGTGCTGCTGATGCTGACCGAGCTCACTGGTGATGCTACATTCATGAACCAGGTTCAGGCTCGTGCTGGTGTACCTCTGACAGGCTACTCTTTGAAGAACGTTCAGAACGAGCGTCGTTGGGAATTCGCATTCGAGGGTCTTCGCTTCAACGATATGCGCCGCTGGTCAGGTGTTGACGGTCACAGTGAGAATTCATACGCTGCTAAGGCTCTTCAGGCTCAGCGCGGCAAGATGATCGTCTGCCTTGGCGATAAGTCCAACAAGCGCAGTATGGAACACATGACCAGTTCTTGGTCTAAGCGTTACGCTGCTACCAAAGGTTTCTTGCCTAAGCCTCAGGCTCAGATTACTTTGATGAATGGTAAGATGCAGCAGAATGAGGGCTGGGACATTGATGATCCAGATACACAATATAAGGTACTTTATTAAATATAATAATTCAATATGAAAAAGTTATTTTTGTTTATTACTGCAGTATGTGCCCTGATTGCCTGCGATGCTACTCATGAGGACATCGGTAATGCCGGTCACATCTCCGTTGACGAACTCAAGGCAAAGACCAGTATCACTGTTGATAAGGCTGGCAGTGGCGCGAATGGTAATGTTATTACCTGTTCGACCTCAGCAGCGGTCAATGCGAAATGGAATATTGGTGGTAAGGACTTCGTTGCCAACTATGCCAAAAGGAAGATGAAGCTTGGTGAGCATAAAGTGATCCTGACTGCTCTTTGTGCCGATGGCACCGTGCTGAAGGACAGTGTTATGATTACCTGCCAGGAAATCACCGACCCACTCCAGAAAATTTATATCTATGGTGCAGATCCTGAAAAGGAACCTCCTTTCGTGCCTGGTGCTTGGGATGCCGCAGCCATGCGTTTCAGCTCTACTGAGGGTGCACACCTGCCCACTATTGCCGATGACGTCTACGATGGTCTGAAGACTCTGATCTTTGACGTATCTGATGTTACTGCTGACTTCGATTTGAAGGTCATGAATGGTTGGTGGAGTAACACCTATTACGATCATGTGAAGTGGAAGGATGGTCTGAATGAACTTCAGATTACCGAGACCATGGCTAAGGAGTGCGCTAAGGGTGGTGAAGGTCGTGACCTCGACCTCATGCTCTACAGTGGCTCTATGACGCTGAAATCTGTTTACTATGAGGAATAATCATTCCTTATTGGTATAATTTAATAATAGGCTGACTCATTTAATTGAGTCAGCCTTTTATAGCAAAAATAAAATGATTAAACAAAGTAAACTATCCGGTGCCATCCTCTATGGAAGCCTGTTGGTTTTCATACTATTTGTAGTATACGTATTATACATCAATCAAGAGGTGTTCTATACGGCACACGACCGGTCCGAATTCATCTTCGGAGCCCCCTTCTTCCATACCCTCATGTCGAAGCCCTTTGGCCTGATGCGATATATTGGAGCGTGGCTCACACAGCTCTTCTGCGAGCCTGCCATAGGTTCATGTGTGATAGTGGCAATCTGGGTCCTCATATTCTTTGTGGGTACCAAAGCATTCCGGTTACAAGGAAGTGCCTCCGCACTGATGCTCCTGCCGATTGCTTGTCTACTGACATCTGTTGTCGATTTAGGTTATTGGATTTATATCTCCACTATCAGAGGCTATTGGTTCTCGCAGTCAGTAGGCTATCTCGTCATGCTGTTGCTCTTGTGGGCAGCACGCAGCACACCCCGCAAATGGCACCTTGCCTGGTATCTGGTGGGCGTTTGCCTCTATCCCATCCTGGGATGGTTTGCTTTGCTTTTCGTTCTATGTCTTGCACTTGTCGAAAAAATCACCTGGTGCGAAGTTGTGGGCATTGTCCTGCTCGTCTTTGCAGCCAGCATCTGGCACACGCAGCTCTATTCCAATCTAAGAGCTGATGATGTCATGCTGGCAGGTCTGCCTCGCTTCGTGACACCCATGGATGCTAGCAAGCACCTCTCCATACCATTCTGGGTGCTGGGCGGTGTCTCTGTGCTCATCCCGCTGATAAAGGGGACGGTTTTGCGTGAGATAAAGCCTCTTACCTCTTACCTCTTACCTCTTATTTCTTGCATTGCAGGCATCGTCTTCACCTCGTCATATATGTTCCAAGACCAGAACTACATTGACGAGATGCGCATGGTGCGCTATGCTGAGGACGACAACTGGAAGGAGGTTCTTCGCTTGGTAGAAGAGAACAAGAAGCCAACCAGCACGATGGTATTTCTCAAGAATATTGCCCTGATGAACGAAGGTGGCCTGCTCGACCGCTCATTCAAATTGGGCAACGATGCTGTCAATATTTACAACCCAGATACCCTCCATGTAACCCTTTTGGATATCGCATCACCTCTGGTCTATTACAACTACGGCATGATGAATGAAGCCATCCGTCTGAATTTCGAGAATGCCATACAGGCCGGTTTCTCGCCCTTCTACCTGAAGATGCTGTGTCGCTGTGCTTTGGCTGTAGGAGATAAGAAACTGGTAGAACGCTATACTACTATCTTACACCACAATCCATTCTACGGCAACTGGCAGCCCGCTCCTGTCACAGAAAAGATTAAGCAATTGCAAAAATGCTATCCCGATGAGCTCACGGGCGTTGAGAATAGCGAAAGCTATCTTGTCAACGGCATCAGCCTCTGGTACGAATCCGATAGTAAGATGGCTTCAGAACAGGCGTTGCTCTATGCCATGCTGCGTTGCGACTCACGACGCTTCTGGCCAGCGCTGCGCAACTATGTGAAGATGCACCTCGACGAGCAGTTTCCTCTGCATGCACAGGAGGCTTATATCCTGTATATGGACAAGGCTCCAGAAGAAAAACGGATGATGCTTCCTGTTGAGCAATCCGTATACGAGCGTTACAAACTGTTCTGGAAAGCCCTTGAAGAACGGGCGAAACCTGGGATGACCATTGAAAAAGTTGGTGAAGAAATGCGCCCGGAATTTGGTGACACCTACTGGTGGTACAACATCTTCGGAAGAAAACCTATTAGTATAAATGGTAATATTAGTCATGAAGTACCTGCGTAATACTACTATGAAGATAAATTTTGCATTAAGCATTAAGCATTATGCATTAAGCATTATGCATTTTGCATTATTCGCGTTGTTATCATCGTGTGTCAGTCACCCCGATGTGCCGTCTTCATCTAAGGCGGCCAAGTGTCCTCCTGCCATCTTCCCCGATTACTGTGAAGTTACCGTTCCTTGTAACATTGCACCTCTCAACTTCATGCTCCCCGCTGACGAATTCAGTGAGTGTGTGGCACGTATTACAACTCCTGATGGAAAACAGCAGACATACGGCCATGGGGTGAAGGTACAGATACCCGAGAATGAGTGGCACGCCATGCTTGATGTCTCGAAAGGCAAGAGCATCAAGGTTGAGGTTTGGGGACAGAAAGCGGGCGAATGGCTGTCGTACACACCATTTGAGATACATATTGCCAAAGATCCCATCGATGAATACCTGTCGTATCGTCTCATCGAACCTTCGTATGTCGCCTGGACCTACATGGAGATAGCACAGCGCAACCTTACTACGTTTGAAGAGACGCAGATCTTCAACAACGAGATAACCATGAATAATAACAGGATAGGTCAGTGCATCAATTGCCATAGCTATCAGAACTATAAGACCGACAACATGCTCTTCCATGTGCGTCTTGCTAATGCCGGTACTGTTATTGTGAATGATGGCAAGGTCTCGAGAGTCAACATGAAGCGTGACTATACCATCTCTGGGGGTGTTTATCCTGCCTGGCACCCCACCGCCAAGCTGATAGCCTTCTCGACCAACAAGACGCGGCAAGGATTCCATACGTTAAACCCCAACAAGATTGAGGTTTATGATGAAGCCAGCGATATGATACTCTACGATGTAGAAACCGACTCAGTGAGCATCGTCAGCAACGATTCCACACTTTTAGAGGTGTATCCTACCTGGTCGCCTGACGGCAAATACCTCTATTACTGTAAGTCTGTTCCGCTTCCTGAAGAGATGCGCGACAAGGATATTAGGACGACTTTCCCAAAAATACAATACAACCTCTATCGCCGTTCGTTTGATCTCACAACGCACGGCTTCGGAGACGAAGAGTTAGTGTATGATGCCGCCTCGGCCGATAAAAGCGTCACATTGCCACGCATAAGCCCTGATGGCCGTTATCTGCTGTTTGCTTTGGGACAGTATGGCTGTTTCCATAGCCGACACCATGATGCCGACATCGTCTGTATCCCGTTGGACAAGTTTACCGGTACAGGTCTGACCTGGGAGACAGCTTCGCCCCTCGACCTCAGCCTCCTCAACAGCGATGGCTATTCTGACAGCTATCCCTCTTGGTCGAGCAACGGCCATTGGATTATGCTTGCCAGCCGTCGTGACGATGACAACTACAGCCGTGTCTATTTTGCCTATTTCAACAATGGGAAAGTAGAAAAAGCCTTTCTCCTGCCACAGGAAGATCCCGAACTACATGTCAGCCTGTTGAAGAGTTACAATCGTCCTGAGTTCATGGTTGAACCTGTCAAAATCAGCGTCGATGAGTTCAGCCGGGTATTCTCTGATTAGGTCAGGGATCTGTATAAAAACAGATATAAAAACATGAAAAAATATGGGTTGGTATTTGCCTGTATGATGGCAGTGATTCAGAACATAGGGGCTCAGGGCTATTTCTCCTCTGCTTCTGATTTTGCCCGCCTGTATGTAGGGGCTTTAGAACCCCAGTACCCAAAATCGTTGTGGCACGACATACCTTATTATAATGGCAATACGAATCTGTATAAAGGTTGTGTCAGCTATCACGGTGTGGTTTATGACGATGTGCAACTGCGTTTCGACCAGTTGAAGCAATGTGTGGTCGTTCTTCCTCCCGGCGAGAGAGGTTTTTGTATGCCTGACCAGGCATTCATCGACTGGTTTGAGATGGACGGTCACAGATATGTTCACGACCCCGAGGACAGCTCACGGTATGCACAGCTGCTTTGCGATGGAAGGGCTAACGGCATTCGTCTATACCATAGCGTGTGGAATACATTGGGCCGCGACAGGACCTATGGGGAGAGGAGGTATCTGAAGACGCTAAACAGCGAAGAGCTTTACACGCTCATCACTCCCGACGGTGCGATACACCACGTGAGGCGTGCCAAGGACGTGGCAAAGATTTTTCCTGAACAGAGAAAGCAGATCAGGCAGTTTGCCAAGAGGAACCACCTTTCCTTCTCAAAGAAAGAGCGTGAGAAAAGCCTTGCAATATTAGTTGGAAATGTTTCAGGCTCACCAATACAAAAGCTACTTCCCGAGATAGTTCATCAAATTTCTGTCATACCAGTGACTTCGATTAAACCAATCGATGAAACAAAGCTTATTACAGGTATACCTGTTCTTGACAGTGATACCGTTTCGATAACAACGGGTTCGTCAAATACAAAAGTTTATGTGATGCCTGGCGTGACGAAGGCAAAACCAAGTGTGGCTGACGACCAGGAGCTGGCTGAGATTGTCGTTGTCGGTGGCCGGCAGTCGGCAGTGGATAACATGATGATTGGTTCAGAGAAGTTCAAACCCCAGATCCTGAAGAACATCCCATCAGCCTTTGGCGAATCGGACATCATGAAGATTGTGCTCACCCTACCTGGTGTCACTACCGTTGGAGAGGCTTCGAGCGGCTATAATGTGCGAGGAGGTGCCACAGACCAGAACCTCATCATGTTCAATGGCGGTACGGTGTATAATCCGTCGCACCTGTTCGGACTGTTCACGTCGTTCAATTCCGATGCCGTGGAGGATGTGGAGCTATTCAAGTCAAGCATCCCCGTAGAATATGGAGGCAGAATCAGCAGTGTGCTGCGAGTGACCTCGAAGGAAGCTAACATGCAGAAGCTGACGGGTTCGGCAAGTATTGGCGCACTGACCAGTAAGGCAAATATTGAGATACCTATCGTTAAGGACCATGTATCGCTGCTGTTGAATGGTCGTACAACTTATAGTGATTGGATTCTCAAAAAGTTACCGGAGAAGAGCGGTTACAAAAACGGTACAGCAAGCTTCTATGATCTTGGTGGTGTGCTGACATGGAAGATCAACAATATGCATCGACTCAAGGTATATGGTTATTGGAGTAATGATAAGTTCTCGTTCAGTTCGAAGGATAATTATGGCTATCAAAACCGAAATCTCTCTGCAGAGTGGCGCTCTATCCTAAATGAAAGAGTGACAGCTACGCTTTCTGCAGGACTTGACCACTACGACTATTTCAATGAGGATAGGAACACACCTACCATGGCTGCACGATTGAGTTTCGGCATCGACCAGCTATGGGGCAAGCTGCACATCCGCCAGCGTCTGACGGAAAAGCAGAGTCTCTCTTACGGTCTCTCCATGCAGCATTACAATGTACAGGCTGGCAAATATGAGCCTGTGGGCGAAAAGTCGTGCATAACGACAGACCAGCTGCAGAAGGAAAAAGCGTTGGAGAGCGCCCTGTATCTTGACTATGAGCGCTCGCTCACAGACAAGCTGTCGATTTCTGCCGGTTTGCGCTATACGATGTTTAATGCCCTTGGTCCACGCGACGTAAACTATTATCATGACGGGGAACTACCATCAGATGAGTCGCTGATAGAGACGCGCGAAGAAACGGGCATCATCAAGACCTACCATGCTCCTGAGCTGCGCCTGTCGGCACGCTATGCCCTGCAGGAGAACCTTTCGCTGAAGGCTGGTTTCAACACCATGCACCAGTATATCCACAAAGTATCGAACACCTCCATCATGTCGCCTACTGACATCTGGAAACTTTCCGACGTGAACATCAAGCCCCAGAACGGATGGCAGGCTGCGGCAGGCATCTACCATGAGACGGCGGGCAAGAAATACGAACTGTCGGCAGAAATCTACTACAAGCATATCAGCGACTATCTGAACTATCGCAGTTCTGCCGTCCTGCTGATGAACCACCACCTTGAGACCGATGTTATCTCGACCAAGGGACAAGCCTATGGCATAGAGCTACAGGCGAAGAAACCGATAGGAAAGCTGAACGGATGGGTCAACTACACATTCTCACGCTCGCTGCTTCGGCAGGATGACAAGCGGGTGGCGATGCCTCTGAACGATGGCGACTGGTACCCGGCAGAATATGACAGGCCCCACGAGGTGAAGGCCGTGCTCAACTACAAGTTTACCGAGAGATACAGTTTCTCCAGCAACTTCAACTATGCCACAGGACGTCCGACAACGGTGCCGGCCGGCCAATACTACGACTCGCAAAACAAGAAATACATGCCATACTATACGGACCGCAACACATACCGTATTCCGGACTACATGCGTCTAGACCTTGCGTTCAATATAGAGCCAACCCATAAGCTGACAAACTTCCTGCACACGTCGTTCTCTATAGGTGTGTATAATGCCCTTGCACGCAAAAATGCCTATTCCATCTATTACGTCACCGAAGGCGGCAGAGTCAAGGGCTACAAGCTGTCTGTGTTTGGCACGGCCATTCCATACGTCTCACTTAACATACGATTCAACTAAGGAAAATGTAAAAATGAAATAATGTAGAAATGTAAATAATATGAAGCGCGATAATTCTTTCGTTTTTAAATTGTTAAATTTTTACTTTGTCACCATGATGGCGACGGTGCTTTCGCTGTCGGGATGTATTGAAGAATACGAAGCTGACATTTCGTCAGAGAATTCCGACTTGCTCGTTGTTGAAGGTGCGATATGTTCCAAACAACTGAATAAATTCATCCTGTCACATACGGTGCCTGTCAATTCTTCCTCTACCCCATGGATGGTTGTGGGCGCAAAAGTCTCTGTACGCGGAAGTGACGGCACTGAATATACGACGGAGGCTGACAATGGCTATTACTCCTGCCAGATGGGTGACCTCAATCCTGACGTGAAGTATTATCTGCATATCGAGACGGATGGTGAGGTTTATGAATCGGAACCGCAGAAACCGCTTCGTACCGAGCAGATAGAAGAGGTAACCGTGGTACAGGAAACACCGGAAAGCAATATCGACATACTCGTTACGCCTGATGCGCCTTTTGATGCGAACAAGATCAATTACTATTCGTGGACATACGATGAGACATGGGAAGTGCATCCAGACTACACGACCGTCATTTATTTCGACACAAAGACAATGACGCCTGTCTATGATCCCAACCAGTTTCCTACGCGTGGATGGAAGAATGCCACAGGTACGACTATTCTGGTTGGTTCAAGCACCAGTTACCAAGGACAGCACATCCAAAAGGTCAAGCTGTACGACATTGACCGTAGCAATGAGCGCATGTATTACAAGTATAGCGGACTGGTATATCAACGGGCCATTACAAAGGCTGAATACGAGTATGAACTGGCGCGGCGACAGGCAAGCTCGGAGATGGGTGGTTTGTTCACGCCCCTACCATCTGCCCTGCCCACTAATATCCATTGCCTCACGTCAAACAAGCACGTGATAGGATATGTGGGATGCGCGTTAAATACGAGTGAATCAAGGTTCATCCTTAAAGCTATGGATTACTCTATCAATCGCCCTTACCCCAAAGACGCCCGCACATGGCTCTACGACTGTAATGAGGGTACTTGCTACCGAATGGTGAAAGATGAAGGCATGTACCTGTGCGAATGGAAAGACGAAAGATATAGGCCTGGTGGTACGTTACAAACAGCATGGGCATACGGCTATCAGCTTGATGTCAGGCTGTGGGGTGCGTATACAGAAGAACCCGAGTACTGGGATAATTAATAATGTAAGAATGATGAAGCTTCATATTTTTATTTTTAAATATTTATTTTTTTACATTGTCGTCATGTTTATGGCGACGAGCACCTTTGCGGCGACTATTGAGACAGACCGTACTTGGTATCTTGCCGGTGAGGTGATGGAAGTCTGCGTGACTGACGACAAGGCCTTGATAGCATACGCTGAACTGTGTGATACGCATGGTCTGGCGGCTGGTGTCGTAGTAGGTCTTAAAGGGGGAACCGGAAAAGGGGGCATAGAACTGCCTTCCAACCTCCATAGCGGTTACTATATGTTGTCAGCCTATACGTGCCACAGCGCCGATGTGTCCCAACGCCTTATCGCGGTGGTGAATCCTCTTCGCAAGAGTGCAGACGATGATATTAAATGGGTGTTGGATGATAGTTGCTGGGTGGACACAAGTTCCACTCTTCGAGAGTATGGCGCTGTGAACAAAGTTCAAACTTCAAACTTCAAAGTTCAAACACCCGAGACGGAAGGGCACATCATCAAGGCGCGAGTCAAGAACGTCTATGATGGCAACACTTTCAGAGACAGTCAGATTTGTCCATCGCTGAGTATTGTAGGAAAGCAGATACATTATTTCGAGGGAAAGATGGTTGACGACTCCACAGCCGTCTTCTATACTTTCGGCATTCAAGGCCGTCTGCCATTAGTGCTCTCTGCCCTGTCGTCCACAGGCATCAATCTGCCTATCGAGATGATAAGTCCGTTTGCCACCCTGCTCCCGAAGGAGCTCCCCCACCTCGTATTCCATTACAAGCGCAGTGAGGTGGAAGCCCGTTCCCTTGACATGCAACGGCATAAGATTGCAGAAGAAGAAAAAGAAATAGTACCATTAGACTATGATGAAACAGTGGTAGGCACCAAACCCGACTTGTCCTATAATCTTGACGAGTACCGTCAATTCCTCACCATCAAAGAGGTGTTGCTTGAATATGTGAGCTGCGTAAAAACCACAAAAAACGATGGTATGTCACAGTTAATTGTCCGCAGAGAGCAGGAAGTCTACAATAGCTCATTGCCAACACTGGTTCTGATTGACGGCATGCCAGTCGTCGATATAGAGCGCCTTTTAAACTATGACGCCCGCCGTATTCACTATATCAACATCTACGGTAGTCAATATACCTTTGGTAATGGCATATATAACGGCATCCTGTCGTTTGTAACACGCTCAGGACGACTCACCAACTATCCAATCGAACGCAACATGCAGTATCTGGTATATGATTTCCCGAGGTAAATAGTAATTTTGAGATGACAAAAAACAGATTCAAATGAAGAAATTACGTATATTCACTTTTCACTTTTCGCACTTCACTATCGAAGTGCTCTTCACACTCCTCTTCGGTGTGGCGGTTCTCCTCTTTTTCGGACTGGCCTATCCGCATCATCTACATTATCAGGAGCAGTACCAGCTTTTCCTCTTCGATAGCAATTACGTGAGGGAGATTGTCCGTCTGCCTGGTGGCGTAGCAGACCTACTGGGGCGCTTCTGCACACAGTTTTTCCTTTTTGCCTGGGTGGGGGCGCTGATCATTGCACTGCTGCTCACGGCGGTGCAGCTGCTAACACTCCAGCTGTTCAACGTTCAACGTTCTCGGACGGAGCCGAGTGTGGCATTGCAATCACCGTTCAACGTTCTAAGTTTTGTACCTTCGTTTCTGCTTTGGCTCTTCCTGCTTGACGAGCATGCACTATTAGGTGGTGTCTGGGCAGTACTGCTCACGCTGCTTGCCATTGGGGGTATAATGCTGTTGCCAAAAGGCTGGATACGACGCATAATCATCCTTGTGGCTATTCCTATCGTCTATTGGATGGTGGGACCTGACTGGAACGGCAGCCATTACCATCGCTACCCGACAGTATTCCCTACCCTGCTTTATGCTGCATGGCTGTCTGCCATCATCCTCCCATTCATTATCCGTGCCTGTCACCGTTGGATCACCGTATCGAACCGCTCTATTGTGCCTTTTATCTCCTTGATGGTAGTAGCAATTGGTTTTGGGTGGCTTGTCTGGAAGAACGCCAATTTCAAGGCTGAGAAGGTGATGCAATACGACTTCATGGCCTGCCACCAGCAATGGAATCGCATCCTTCAAACCATCAACACCGAAAAACCCAATAACCAGATCGGCGTGACGGTACAGAATCTGGCTTTGGCCATGCACGGCCAGCTGGTCAACCACCTGTTCGACTATAATCAGAACGGCATCTTGGGGTTGCTACCCGATGTCCAGAGCGACGCGACCAGTCCGATGCCTACAGCCGAGGCATTCTATCAGTTAGGTATGGTTTATGTTGCCCAGCGAACGGTATTCGAGGCTCAGGAAGCCATTCTCGACTTCCAGAAAAGTGGCCGCTGCTACAAACGACTGGCACAGACCAACCTAATTATCGGCAGTTACGAAGTAGCACGTAAATATCTCATAGCGCTGCAGAAAACCCTCTTCTATCGTGAGTGGGCCAACGAGACATTGCCGCTTCTGGGGAATGAAGAGGCGATAGCCAAACATCCCGAATACGGACGTCTACGCCAATGGGTCTACAAGGAAGATACTTACTTCAGTGACCATGTGACACCCGAGATGCTCGAAGACCTCTATTTCAGCAACACCGACAACCACCTGGCCTATCAGTATCTGATGGCCTACTATATGCTGACGGGTGATCGCGAACGTTATACCAAATTACTACAAAACACATCCAATAAGCAATGAAACGAAATACAATTTTACCCTTTTACCTTTTTATCCTTCTATTGTTCCTCGCTGCCTGCACAGAAACAGTCAGCGATGCAAAGCAGGAGATGCTACAGCCTCGCATCTACCCCGACTACCTCGGTGTCTCCATACCCGTGAATATTGCCCCACTCAACTTTGGCATGACTGATGAGACGGCACTGTGTATTGATGCTGTTATTACAGATAGTAAAGGACACAACCTGCACAGTCAGGGTGACGAGGCCGTCGACTTCGACATTGACGACTGGCACACGCTGCTCTCTCAGAACTGTGGTGACTCGCTCAGTGTCACCGTTTCGGCTAAATATGATGATGGTTGGCACACCTATCGTCCTTTCTCCATCTATGTCAGCCCCGACAGCATCGACTACGGCATCTGCTACCGTCTGATTGAGCCTGGCTACGAGGTATGGAGCAAGATGGGCATCTACGAACGCGACCTCTCCACGTTCGACGAGCGTCCGTTGATTGAGAATACCCAGTTCGAGGGTTGTGTCAATTGCCATAGCTTCAATCGCGGCAATCCCGCTGATTTGAGCCTTCATATTCGTGGACCGCACGGTGCCACACTGCTGCGTCATGACGATAGCCCCCTCATGGCCTACAACACCAAGACCGACCAGACGCTCGGATTCTGCGTCTATCCCTACTGGCATCCTTCGGGCCGTTATATTGCTTATTCCACCAATGCCACAAGCCAGCTGTTCCATAGCGCCCATCGCAACCGTATTGAGGTTTTCGACACCGCCTCTGACCTTCAAGTCTACGATGTCGAGAAAAACGAGCTCCTGCTGTCGCCCCTGCTCAAGCAAGATTCCATCTATGAGACCTATCCTGTTTTCTCAGCAGACGGGCGTTCGCTCTGGTTCTGCGCAGCCCGCGCACTTCCGGAGGGCAGTCATCAGCTCGACTCTCTCCACTACAACCTCTGCCGTATCGATTTCGATCCTGCTACAGGCACTTTCGGCAACCAGATAGAAACCATCATCGATGCCGAGGCGCAGCATAAGTCCATATCCTTCCCCCGTCCCTCCTACGACGGACGTTTCCTGTGCTATACGCTCTCCGACTACGGACAGTTCAGCATCTGGCATCACGAGGCCGACCTCTACCTCCATGACCTCTCTACAGGAGAGAGCTATCCCATGACTGGTGCAAACTCAAACGATACCGAATCGTTCCACAACTGGAGCACCAACTCCCGTTGGCTTGTGCTCAGCTCCCGTCGCGACGACGGTCTCTTCACACGTCCCTATTTCTGCCACGTCGATGCCAAGGGCATTGTCAGCAAGGCCTTTATGCTGCCTCAGCGCCATCCGCGTCTTTTCTATCGCGACCGTTTCTTTTCCTTCAACGCGCCAGATTTCATCATTCGTCCGACGCGTTTCGATGGTCAAAAAGCCAGTCGCATCATCAACGACGAATCCCGCAAGAACTTTGACGTACGCCAGAAAGAGTGAAGAGGGAAAAGTAAAAAGGGAACGGTTCCTTAGATTGAGCTATGCCAAGACGAGGAAAGATTCCGTTACTTGTGCTTTGCCGACGTTTCACGGATGACGAGTTGCTGGGGCACTATCTTCTTGTAGACCTTAGTATCGCCACCGATACTCTTCAACAACAGCTGACAGGCGGTAACACCCATCAGGTGCGACTGGTCCTGGATGGCCGACATACGGGGAGTGACATAGGAGGCATGCTCGTCGTCGGTGAAGCCGATGAGTGACACGTCGTCGGGGATGCGCAGTCCGCAGTTCTTAATGGCGGTAAAGGCAGCAAACGTAATGATGTCGTTAAAGGCCAAAATGGCATCAGGACATTTGTCGCTCTTCAACAACCTCTCCGTAGCATCAAGAGCCACCTGATAGTCAATCTTATCACACACCACCAGGTCGCGGTCTATGGGAATATGGTTGTCGCGCAATGCCTCTAAATAGCCGTGTTTGCGCCGACGCACCATGTCAAGGTGGTTAGGTCCTCCGATAAAGGCAATACGACGGCTGCCGGTTTCTATCAAATGCTGCGTAGCTAACTGGGCAGCTTCATCACCGTTGGCAGTCACACTGCTGAAGCGATCCGTCAGACAGGTCCTACCGAAGAACACCAGAGGTATGCTCATGTCGGCAATCTCCTCAAAATGGCTGTAGTCGGTTGTTGTCTGTGCCAGACAGGCGATGATGCCCTCTACATGCAGACCGATGAAGTTGTCGACGGCATGGATCTCATCCTCGAAACTCTCGTGGCTGTTGGCACTGATGACACTGTAGCCCAACCGACGAGCCTCAGACTCAATGCCGTCAAGTACGGCAGCGTAATAGTGGGTCACCAAATTGGGCACCACGACACCAATAACCTTAGGGGCCTCTTTACGCAAACTCTGAGCGAAGGGGTTCGGACGGTAGTTCATCTTCTTGGCGAGTTCCTTAACCCGCTGCTGCATTTCACGGCCAATCTCCGGCGAACTCCGCAGGGCACGACTGACGGTGGCGATGCTGACGCCTAACTCACGTGCCAAATCTTTCAATGAAGTCCTATGTTGCTTTTTGTTCACCATAATAAATAGTTAGTTAGTGAGTGCAAAGTTACAAAAAAAAGTCTGAAGTCGCAAACGTTTACGTGGTTTTTTCACATGTTTTTGCTCCAAAATGTATAAAAAGTATGTAACTTTGCAGCGTGATTCAGAATGAGTAATGAATAGTTGATAATAAGTTAGTTAGAAAATGGGATTGGGAATGTCGTGAGACATTCCTAATTTTTTTCATCCCCTTGCAACTTTTCCATCCTGCAGAGCGTCTAAGAGATAAAAGTTAGAAGTTGACGTAGACGTTAAAAATAAAAAGAACTGATTATGATGAAGAAAGATTTTGTATTAGCAGCGTTGGCACTGACCCTATTCTCGTCGTGCCTGAATGTACACAACTTGCAGAGGCAGAAGAATCTGACCTCAGAAATGAGGAGCGTGAAAGGCTTTGAGCGCATCGAGCTACTCGGTTCCTTAGACGTGAAGTATCAGCAGGCCGACTCGTTCTCCGTAGTGGTGAAAGCCCCGAAAGAAGTCATCGGCGACGTGGAGACAAGTGTGGAGGACGGCAAGTTAGTGGTCTGCATGAAGGGAGAGAACAAACTGGTGCATTTCGGCATCGTTGACAGCGAGGACGTAACGGTCTATGTCACCTCACCCGACTTCTTAGGCATTGAACTGAAAGGCTCAGG
>Ga0265298_10002267_pt1 | contig 27014 bp, 21 predicted proteins | sample AusTroGonzalo_MG_3_FD_193486 | JGI IMG/M metagenome (GOLD analysis project Ga0265298, IMG submission 193486) | Bovine rumen microbial communities from tropical cattle in Woodstock, Queensland, Australia - Gonzalo_01 | ecosystem: Host-associated > Mammals > Digestive system > Stomach > Rumen ...
GGCGCGGTCAAGATCAGCCGCGGCGACAAATCCATTCTCCTCAAGAAACTGTTCTGGAGTCTTCATTTTCTGCTATTCCTTTCGATAGGTTTATCCAGTCTTCGTTTGTGAGCTCTTCAGCCCGTGCGGATGATTGTATCAAATCCTTGAATATGCTGCCAAGTTGTTTGCGGCGATGTTCAAACGCTTTTTTAGTCAAACGATGAAAAATATCGCGTTCTCTGTCGGAAAGTGCAATATTTCTGCCGTGCTTGATAAGCGTGACAACCGAAGATCCGATTTCGGGGCGCGGCCAGAAACAGCTCGCCGCGACTTTCCGCACGATTTTTACATCGTAGTCGAGTTGCGCCCAGACGCCCGCGAGCCCCCGAGTCTTCGACCCTTCCTTCGCTGCAAGTCGCTCGGCTACCTCGGTCTGCACAAGCACCGTCATCGATGGAATCTCCCGCCGCTGTACAAGTTCGAGCAGGATGCGCGTCCCCGCCTGATAAGGAAGGTTCGACACCATCGCGGCGAACCGAGCGCCCGCCGCGTCTTCAATCCAGTCGAGGGCGTCGGCTTCAACTACGCTTAGGTTCGGAGGGTTGCCGAGCGATTCCGCTAGCCGAGCAGCAAGGACGGGATCCTTCTCGACCGCCGTCACGGAGCAGCCGCGTTTCAGAATTTCCTCGGTTAAAACACCGAGCCCCGGGCCTATCTCGAGGATTGCCGCGCCGCTGTCCTTCGCGACACCGGCAAGCCCGGCGTCTACAATGGCCTCAAGCGCGTTGCGGTCAATGAGGAAGTTCTGTCCCAACACCTTGTTCGGGTGGAAGCCGTTCTCAATGCACCACGCCTTAACCTGGCTCGGACTCGTAAGATTCATCCTAACTCCAACTCCTGACCCCTGACCACTAACTACTGACTCCTACAATATCCTGTCCAAAACGCTTATGTAGTTCCACTTCGGATCTTCTGCCGACCCAGTCACCTTGAACTCCAAGAGAAGCTTAGTGAATGGGAACATCACGGGGTGGACAAGTTTTCCAAGGAAGGAGTCGTTCTTAAGGAGCTGCAAGCGCACAGTAAAATCAAGCTTGTCCGCCGGAATGTCGTAAGTGCCAGAGGCCTTGATTGAAAACACGCCGCCTTCAATAAAAATGTTGTTGGAAGCAAAGACACCGTTCGTGATCGTGTAGTCGAGAGACGCCTGCGACTGGTTGACAAGCGACGCGACGCCGGGCACATTCGCCGCGAGGTAGTCGGTTAGCCCCATGAAAAGCTTCATCTGCGCAATCCGCCCTTCCGTAACACGAACCCTGCCGCGACCGTTGACATGCGAATACAGATTGGTCGATATGGGGCCGGTCACTTCCGCTTCGCTGTTGACAACGCCCTGCCTGCCGCCGAAGTCGCTGCCAAGGGCCTCGGCTATCTCTCCGAGCGACCCGTCGCGGCACGAAAACGACATCGAGAACGACGCCGAGTCCGGATCGGATGCCGGAACATGGAGCTTCGCCTTGCCAGTGTAGCGGCCACCCTCCTTGCCGAGCATAGATATGTTGTCGAACGATATCGTGTCGCCGACATAGGCATAGGAAAAAGCCACGTCTTCAACGGGCGACTCGAAGAAAACTCCTCGCTTGAACGCGACTGTGCCGTGTAGGTTGTTCTCTGACTGCCTCGCGGGATCAGGCATGAGAGTTCCCGCAACAGTGATCTCAGGCGGCGTCTCGCAGGAGACGCAGTCGAGCGTCCCGTCGTTTAGACAGTCGGCTATCGAGAGGATATCCTTGAGCTCAAGTCCTGACTTCACATCGAAGTCGAGGGCTACACATTCGTTCGTAACGGCAACGACAAGCCGGCCGTCAAGTGGACGGCCCTTGGGATCTAATGCGGAAAGAGGACCTATCGTAGTCACGCAATTGAGGTTAGTCCCACGTGTACAGGCAGAGAATGCGAGCTCGCCGTCTACTCGACGCATCGGGACGCCGTTATAGCGGCCAAGCTGCGGATGCAGGTCGAGATGCATCAGGAAGTCGCAGTTGACGAGATTGACGTCCCACTTCGCCGAAACGGGAATCGGCTCTGTAATACCGGTAAACGCGTCCATATAGTGAACCGCCACCGGTACGTCGAGAGCGACAAGAAGCGGCCGTATGTGAGACTGGCGGGCTTCGCCGCGGGCCTCGGCGTGAAAACGCTGCGTCTCAATGTCGAGACGGACAACGCCTCCGACGGACATGGAGCGGTCCATGTCTGGCCAGACGACGCGAATATCCCCAAACTCAATGCACCGGGGATTGGACTTTACAATGGCGGAAACATGTTCAGGAGCTATGCCGAGGATGTCTGGACGGACGAGCGAGATGGAAAACGACGGAAGATCGGGAAACTCCAGATCCATGCGCTCGTTGCGTTCGCTGTTGCCCGGGAGGTAATAGCCGTCATGCAGACGCGGGATCCTGAGCGCGGCTATGCGAACACGACGGAGAAAGAAGTCGACCGACACGCTGTCAGCGCTAAGAACGGCCTCCACGGGGTTGGAGCGTTCGCGGTCATAGAGCCGAACGCCGCGCAATCTTGCGCCGCGGCGGAAACCAAACGAAGCGGAATCGCACTTGAACACGATGTTCGACGGGACGTGCGAGCTAACAGCTGAGGCGATCCAGTCAGCGGATATCCGCTGCTCGCGGAAGAACAAGCTCCCCAGAAATACACAAAAAACGATGAAGATCCACTTCACCGTCTTCACAAGGAATCTCACCGCTTTCTTCAAAGTCGCCGCAGGTCCTGGGTAGTGTTTGGCAGTTTTCCGTTTGGCAGCCCCTAGGAGAGTCGAACTCCTCTTGCCTGGATGAGAACCAGATGTCCTAGCCGATAGACGAAGGGGCCAGCTTCTTGGTGCACCTGGTGGGACTTGAACCCACAAGCCTTGCGGCACTAGAACCTGAATCTAGCGTGTGTGCCAATTTCACCACAGGTGCTAACAGGTGGGTAGTATACCAAATGTCAGATACGCGCGCAAGGGGGTATTGTTTATGATATAATTTTCCCATGAGAAAGATACTCACAATCTGTGCTGCAATCACAGCACTGGCATGCGCTTCGGCATGTTTCGCGGCAAAGCCAGCGCCCCAGAAGTCCGGCGGCGCGACGCCTGCACCTGTCGTCTGGAAGCTCAAGTTCACCGAGGACTTCAAGGGCAACAAGCTGAACGACAAGATCTGGACGCGCATAGGACCGGGGACTTCAGACTGGAACAGGAACATGTCCGAACGACCAGACCTCATTGCGGTCAAGGACGGGCAGCTCCATGCCTACGGAGTGAAGAACGACGATCTTACCGCGGACAAGCGCAGTGTCCTCACCGGAGGTGTCTCGACCCACGGGCATCTCGCCGTCAAGTACGGAAAGGTCGAGATCCGCTGCAAGCTCGAGCCCCAGAAAGGCGCGTGGCCGGCGATATGGATGATGCCTGAAAAGCCAAAGGCGAAATGGCCAGATTGTGGAGAGATCGACATAATCGAGCGGCTGAATTCCGACAGCTTCGTCTACCAAACCGTCCACTCTGGCTGGACCGCCGAGCACAAGAACGACCCGCCAAGCGGCGGCAAGGGAGACATGAAGCCAAACGACTGGAACATATACGCTATCGAGTGGACGCCTGAGAAAATCACATGGACCGTTAACGGAAAGGCGACCCACTCTTACGCCAAGGTAGGAGACGATCCGAAGCGCTATCCATGGACCGAGCCCTTCTACTTGATGATAGACATGCAGCTCGGCGGCCAATGGGTCGGCGCAATAGACGAATCGACGCTTCCGACGGCGATGCACGTCGACTGGGTGAAATTCTACTCCGGCTCCCGCAACGGAAAGACCTTTACCGAATTCCTGAAGCCGACGAAGTAGCGTTAGAGCGCGAAACGGTCTTGAAACCCCCTTCGTGAGGCGGCGGCCGAATGCCATCCCCGCCAAGTTTCCACGCCTTAATGGCCAGAGAATCTAGGCAATGAAGGCGAACTCGCCCTTGAGCGGATTGCCGGCGTGGGTCGCCGAGAAGCAGGAGAACGTATATGTCTCGCCGCCGGGCGGCACGTCCAGGACGACGTGGCACGGCTGGTCAACGACGCAACGGGCGACGTCCGGCAGATAGCCTCGGCCGACGTCCGTCGCCGGACGGTTCAGCGGCATGTACGTGGGCAGTATCAACCGGGAGCCGTTGTAGAGCGTCCGGTCCGCGAGACGGCACATCGTGTCGTCCGTGCAGTGTTGCTGATCAAGCGTGCAGTTGGTCCACACGCGCGCCTTGAGCGCCTTTACAAGCTTCGGATACATGGAGTGGTGTCCGTGGTGGTTGAGCTTCGCCACGTGGACCTGTCCGACGACCTCCGCGAGATCCTCCTCGATCTCGTGCCAGACGCCGTCCGAATGCTTCCAGCCGTCGGAGAAGTCGCCGGCCGTAAAATACCTGAACTTCCCGTATTCGACAATCATCCCGCAACTCATGCCATTCTCGTTCAGCGTCTTCGCCCCCGCCTTCACGCGGTCGGCGTAGAGGTCGCGGACTATTCCGTCATTGCGCACGAAGCGTCCGTTCGCACAAAGATTGCATACACTGAACCCCGGCACCGCCTCCGCCAGCGGACGGAACTGGTCGTCCGCGGCGAGCACAAACTTCCAGATCTGCGTTCCCTGCGTCTCTGCAAGGTGCGCGTAGAGCGCGCGCATCTGCTGCGGCGTGCCGTCACGCGCGGTCTTCAGCACGTCCAACGGCTCGTCGAAGCCGGGCCACGCGCGGTCGACGGCAATACCGAACTTCAGGAAGCGCGCCGCGTCCGCGATGCCGCAGAGGTTAAACGGACCGAGCGACGACCGTCCGAGAGGACCGCCGTGGAAACGCCCGCCGCCGCCGTGGTCCTCGTGGTAGTGGGAGAGGTGAAGGTAGTCGACCCTGTCGCCCTTCGGGTTGACGCGCAAGATGTAGCGCGCGGCGAACTCGCCGGCGCGGACAGACGGCGAAGACGGCAGCGGAACCTCGGCGGGCGTGCGGTAGAAGCGCATCGAGTCTCCGCAGTCGAGCAGCATGGACGTGCCGTCGGGGAAGATGTGAAACATGCACTCGGATCGGCCCGTGTAGATGTAGTGCACCTGGTAGTGGCCCTTCTGCCAAGACCGCTCTGCCGTCCAGTCGCCAGGTGTCCACGCGGTCTCAACGCCCTTCGCCATCTGGAAGCCAGTGATCCGCACACCGCCCGACTCGAACACCTCTACAAGCGAAAACGCGTTCTCGGGCGCCGGATGCAACACGCTTGCCGGCGATGTGAAGTATCCTATGCCGTTCAACTCGCGGAAAGATCCCTCATGGTAGTGCCCCTGCACCACCAGCTTCACCTTCCCCGACTTCTCGAGGATGTCCCGTATCTCTGCGGCGTTCTTCACGACATACGCCTTCTCTTCGGAGTCGAGCTGGTGGTGGACAATCGGCACACACGGGCCCTTCGCCGCCGCAAGCTCGGCCTTCAGGAACTCCACCTGCTCCGGTGGGACGAACGCGTCCGCCCACGAGAAATTGCCGCGACAGTATGGTTCTCCATCCGAACGATAGCATGCGTCGAGCACGATGAAGCGGACGCCGTTGCGCGTGAAGGCATAGAAGGCCTTCGCAGAGTCCTGGCCCTCGTTGGCGATCTGGGCGAGAAACTCCTCCTTCGAGAGATTGTCGTGGTCGTGGTTGCCGAGAACGTGATAGCGCGGGCCCTTGAAGGCGGCGAAGCGTGCCTCGATCGCGCGTAGGTACGTAAGCGACTCATCGGGCGTACGCCCGAGATCCTTGAAATCGCCTCCCTCCACTACGAAGTCTGCGCCAAGCTCGTTCATCTTGGCCGCAAAGGCGTCCATCTTCAGGAGTCCGTCGCGGTAGTTGCGAAGAAGGTTCGTCTCGATGTGGTCCGCGTAATGGCAGTCGGTGATGAAGCCGAAGCGCACCGCCGGAACAGCATCGCCCACGTCGCCGAACGTCGTCACCGCACCAGTCGCAACGAGCCCCTGCAAAAAAACTCGTCGTGACACGCCACCGTGATGGATCAAGCGGGGAGACTCCCCTTTGGCGTTGCTCTTTTTATCGTACATTTCGCAGTTTTACTTAACTTTCATCATTTCACCGGCTTTGGCACAAAGCTTCCGTGGGGCCTGTCCCCGCCAAGTTCGCGGCACATTCGCCGCGCTGCACTCCAAAGATGCCCCAAAACGCACCACACTCCAACCGCAGACCCCCCAGTATCCTCGCCTTGTAGTGCGTAGTCTATGCGACGTCAAAGCGCAGCGCGGTCGCAGAGAGCCGAGACGAGAAGCGCCTTGATCGTGTGCATGCGGTTCTCGGACTCGTCGAAGACCTTTGAGTACTTCGACTCGAAGACCTCGTCGGTCACCTCAAGGGCGCCGCACTCCTTAGTGACCTCGGTGTTGAAGTCGTGGAACGCGGGGAGGCAGTGAAGGAACATGAGCTGCCCTTCGAGGTTGCCCGTCGCCTTCATAAGGTCCATGTTGATCTGGTAGGGGCGCAGCATCTTGATGCGTTCCGCCGTCTTCGCCTCTTCGCCCATCGAAACCCACACGTCGGTGTAGAGGACGTTCGCGCCCTTCACGCCTGCCTTGGGATCGTTGAACACGCGGATGTCGACACCGTTGCGCTTTGCGACTTCCTCGGCCTCTGCAAGCACCTTCTCGTCGGGCCTAAGCTCGTCTGGGCAACAGCAGACATAGCGGACACCGCACTTCGCGCAGCCCATCATGAGGGAGTTCGCGACATTGTTGCGGCCGTCGCCTACGTAGGCGATGCAGGTGTTGGCGTCAAGCGAACCGAACGTCTCGCGGACGGTCAGGAGGTCGGCGAAAATCTGCGTCGGGTGGTAGTCGTCGGTAAGCCCGTTCCACACCGGAACGCCAGAGAACTTCGCGAGGTCCTCGCAGTCGGACTGCTTGAAGCCGCGGAAAAGTATGCCGTCGTAGATGCGACCCAAGACCCGCGCCGTGTCCTTCACCGACTCCTTCTTCCCGAAGTGGATGTCGGGACGAGTCAGATACTCTCCGTTGCCGCCTTCGTCGCGCACCGCGACGAGCGTCGAGTTGCGGGTTCTCGTCGAGCTCTTCTCGAAGATGAGCGCGATGTTCTTCCTGTGGAGCAGGTTGCCGCGCACTCCGGCCGCGCGCCGCGCGTTGAGCTGGGCGGCAAGGTCTATCAAGTTCAGCATCTCCTCGTCGGTGAACGAGGCGAGACGCATCATCGAGCGCCCCCTGAGGCTGTCCATCCATGTCAACATGCCATGTCCTCCACTAAACTCACGGCGCAAGTTCGCCGCGTATCTTCTCGACAAAATCTGCGAGCGACATCGCACCGAGATCGCCCTCTCCGCTCTTGCGGACGGAAACCGTTCCCGCCGCCTCGTCGCGCGGACCCACGACGAGCTTGTAGGGAACCTTCCACGCAGACGCCTCGCGGATCTTAGCGCCAAGCTTCTCGGCGGAATCGTCGATCTCGACACGCACGCCCTCCGCGGCAAGTGCGCCGCGCACCTTCTCCGCATAGGCGAGCGCCTTGTCGGAGATCGGGAGTATGCGAACCTGCTCTGGCGCGAGCCAGACGGGGAACGCGCCCGCGTAGTGCTCGATGAGGATGCCGATGAAACGCTCGAGCGAGCCGAGGACAGCGCGGTGCAGCATCACGGGATGGTGCTTCTTGCCGTCGGCGCCGATATACTCGGCGTTGAGGCGCTCCGCGCTCGGAAGCTGGTAGTCGAGCTGGATCGTGCCGCACTGCCACTGGCGGGAAAGCGCGTCGACGAGCGTGAACTCGAGCTTCGGGCCGTAGAAAGCGCCCTCTCCCGGCTGGATCTCGTAGTCCATTCCGGCCGCCTTGCAAGCCGCTGCAAGAGCAGTCTCGGCGTGCTGCCAGGTTTGCTCGTCGCCGACGTGGTCCTCGGGCATCGTCGAAAGCTTGACGAGAAGGTTCTTGTCAAAGCCGAAGTCGGAGTAGACGTCCTTCAGGAGGCGGCAGAACTTCGCGACTTCCTCCTCGATCTGCTCCTCGGTGCAGAGGATGTGGGCGTCGTCCTGGACGAAGCCGCGGACGCGCATGATGCCGTGGAGCGTGCCGCTCGGCTCGTTGCGCGCGCAGTGGCCGAACTCCGCGAGGCGGAGAGGAAGGTCCTTGTAGCTCCTCGTGCGGCTCTTGAAGATCTCGATAGCGCCAGGGCAGTTCATTGGCTTCACTGCGAAGAGGCGCTTCTCGCTCTCGGTGATGAACATGTTCTGCTGGTAGTGCGCCCAGTGGCCGCTCCTTTCCCAGAGCGAGCGCGGCATGATCGCGGGCGTGTTGACCTCGCGGTAGCCGTCCTTGACGAGCTTGCGGCGCATGTAGTCCTGAAGCGTCACGTAGACCGACCACCCGCGCGGATGCCAGAAGATCTGGCCTGGGTCCTCGGGGTCGAGGTGGAAGAGATCGAGCTCGGTGCCGAGACGCCTGTGGTCGCGGCGCTTCGCCTCCTCAGCGCGAGCGATGATCTCGTCAAGCTCGGCCTGGTCCTTCGCGACGATGCCGTAGATGCGCTGAAGCATCTTGTTCTTCTCGTCGCCGCGGTAGTAGCTGCCGGCAACGCGCGTGAGCTTCACGACGCCAATCTGCTTCGAGTGCTCGACATGAGGACCGCGGCACATCTCGACATATTCGCCGACCGCATAGGTGGAAATCGCGACGCCGTCCGCAACGACGTCCGCAAGGCGCTCGAGTTTGTACTTCTGCCCCGCGAGAAGCTTCTTCGCCTCGTCGGCGGAGACTTCCTTCTTGACGAACGGCTCATCGAGCGCGATCATGCGCGCAATCTCGGCCTCGATCTTCGGGAAGTCCTCGGGCGAGAGGCGGTGAGGAAGGTCAAAGTCGTAGTAGAAGCCGTCGTCTGTCGCAGGCCCGATGTCTACCTGCACGTCTTCAAAAAGGTTCATTACAGCGCGGGCCATCAAGTGTGCCGCGCTGTGCCGACGCTGCTCCAATGTAATCTCTGCCATGTCGTTTACCTGTGTTTCTTTCCTGTTAAGAAATGGATATTATACCACAAATAGACGACGACATGCCGGAAATGCCAGCGTGGTTACTTCGAGGGGTTGCCTTCGCCGACGCCGATGCAGAGGGACCATTCGAGCGGACCCCAGCCGTTCTCGACGCGCATGAGGATGCGGTTCCTCCCGCGCTTGAGATGCACGAGCCGGAATCCCTCGGAGATCTGCCAGGGCTTGAGCTTGTTGGAGGACCCCCAGACGGGCTGTCCGTTCAGCCACACGTCGCTGCGGTCGTCCGATCCGACGGCGAACCAGACGTCGCTCTCGGTATCCGAGAACACTTCGGCGTACGCGTACCAGATTTCGTACTGGTGGTCGCCGTTGAGCTTGACACGCGCCTTGAACGGCGCACCCCACCATTCGCGGACGGATGACTGCGCCTGCATGAACCGCCAGCCGACCATCTTGCCGTCCTTGCCGGGATAGGTCGCGTCGAGGTCTATGACGGATTCCGGCGGGAACTTGCGGCGGAGGTTCACGCGGTTCGGGTTCGGGAACGGACCGATCACATACCAGGAGTTGACGTACATCCACTTCGCGGGAATTCCGCCGAAGTTCTCCTGGACGCCCGTCGGAAGCCTGCCGAAGCGCACCACGTTGCCGGCGATGAGGTCGGGCATCGTGCCCTGCAGCGGACCAGGTCCGCCGCCGCCGAAGAGCGCGTCCTTCTGGCCGCTTCCCTGCTTCGCACGACGTCCGCCGCTGTCGTCGGCCTTCTGCGAGCCGGGAATCCCCTGCGCCGCGGCTTCGCCCTCTCCTTCGAACGACGAGGGCCGATTGCGCTGGACGGCGGCGACGTTCTTGACGCGCTGCGACTCGTCCTCGGCGGCGGCCTCCGAGAGCGCGAGCTGGTAGTCGGCGTCCGCGCTCATCGCCGCGAGGCGCTCGGCGCGGGCCTCCGCGGAATCCCTGTCCTTGAAGTTCTCCTCCGTGAGCCATTCGACCTTTTCGCCGCGGGAGCTCCTGGACCCGGAGGAGGACTTCGCCGCGAAGTCGGGCTTGACGATCTTCATGGCGTCCTCCATCATGGCCTTCGACGACTCGACGATGTTGTCCGCCTCGCGCATGACATCGGCCTCCGCCACCTTCTGCGCGTCGAGGGCCGACTTCGTCCTCACCCTCGCCTCGAGGGCCTCGCGGGTCTTCTCGTCGAGCTCCATGCGCTCGGTGCGCGCGACGTCGGTGAGCTTCTGCGCGGCCTTGTAGCTCATGCGGCGGCTTATCGCCGTCTCGGTCGCCTTGATGTCCTTGTAGTTCTCGGTGATCTTCGCCTCCATCTCCTTAGCGAGTTCGTACGCGGCGACGAGCTTCATGGAGGAGAGGTTCCTGCGGACCATCTCGCTGTCACGGAATTCCTCGGACGCGAGCTTCTCGAGACTGGGCGTGTCGTTCGCGAGGGCTTCGCGGACCGCGGCGAGCTTCTTCGCGAGCTCCTCCTGATCCTTGCGCACCTTCTGCAGGTTCTCGACCTGGGCGTGCGTTCCCTTCTCGCGGCGGGTCTTCTCGATTTCCATGAGGGCGTTCTCCTTCTCGCGTATGCGCTCCTCGGCTTTCGCGATGTTCGCCTTTGCGTCCTCCTCGTTCTTCCGCGCGCGCTCCTCGCTGCGCTCCTCGTTCTTTTCGCGGTGAACGGCGGAATTGTACTCGTTCTGCCTGCGGCGGGCTTCTTCGTTCGCCCTGTGACTCTCGTCGCGCTTCTCGCGGGCGAGCCTCGAGGCGGCGTCGGCCTTCTGGCGGAGTTCGTTCGCCTTGTTCTTGTCCTCGGTCTTCGAAGCCTGCTCCCTGAGGGACTTCTCCTCGTTCTTCGCCTTCTCGCCCTCGGCATTCGCGGTCTCGCGCCTCTTCTCGGCATCCTGCCTCTCGGCATCGGCCTTCTTCTGGTCGGCCCTTGCCTGCTCCATGCGTTGGTGCGCCTGCTCGGCGTCCGCCTTAGCCTTGTCGCGACGCTGCTCCTGCTCGCGCTTCCACTTCTCGTTCTGCTCCTTCTCGCGGCTGTGGTCCAGCGCCTTCGCGAGCTTCGCCGCGGTCTCGTTTGTTTCGCGCTGGGCGACGTCCTGCCTGGCGGCGACCTCCTTCTGCGCATCCATCGCCTTCTCGGCGGCCTTGGCGGCCTTCGCGAGCCCAGTGAACTCGGCCTGGATCTGGAGCCTGTCGAGCGCGTTGACGGCCTTCGCCATCTCGTCGACGACCTTCGCGCCGGATTCGAGCATGACGTCCGCGGCGAGCTCGCGGAGCTTCTTCTGCCTGTTCTCGTCGTCGAGGTTCTGCTGCTCCTCGCGGACCAGCTCCTCGACCTTCTGCTCGACCTTGGGCTGCTCCTCCACCGCCTTGCGCTGGGCCTTCTCCGCCTCGTCCAGCAGCTTCTCGAGCTCGTCCTTCATCGTCCTGGAGTTCTCCTCGGCGAAGTCGTCGTAGTCCTCGAGAAGCTCCTGCTTCATCATCTCCATGTTGTGCAGGACGGCCTGCATCTCCTCGAGTTCCTCGAGAAGCTCGTTCCTGTGGGCCTCCTCGAGGCGGTCGGAGAGGTCCTCGAGGCGATCCGCCGAAAGGTCCTCTGCCGGATTCGGGGGCGGCATCTCCTTCTCCTCGAAGACGAGATCCTTCACAGGAGTGCAAAAGATGATGACGGCGAAGAACGCGACATGCGCGGCGACGGAGAGGAGTCCCCAGAGGGGCCCCTGGCGGCGGCGTCTCCTCTCGCGGCGGCGGATGTCGTCGGACTGCAGGCTGATGTCGACGCTGTCGCTGTTGTCGCTCATGGCCGGCAGATCACCTTATGTCGGTCGCGGTGTGGATGCCGACCACCGTGAGCCCCTCGCCCTGGCAGGTGTCGAGCACCTGGACAATCGAGCGGAACGGCGCGAAGACGTCGCCGTTTATCCTGATGCGGCGGTCGGGGTTCTCCTTCGCGGCGTTCGCGAGGGCGTTCTTGAGTCCGGCGTCGCCGACCGGCTTCGAGTTCACGAACAGCTCGCCCTTCGCGTTCACCGAGACGGTGATGAGGTCGGGGGTCGACTTGACGTCGCGCGTCGTGTTGGCGCGGGGGAGCTCGATGGGAAGCTCCTTCTCGACCTTCTTCAGCTGGGAGGAAACCAGGAAGAATATGAGCATCAGGAAGATGCAGTCCATCATCGAGGTCATCTGGATCTCGATGTGCTCTTCCTCTTCGTACTTGACGGCCATCTCCTATGCCTCCGGAACGGTTAGCGCCTGATGAAGACCTGGTTGACGAGGTCTGATATCTCCTCCTCGAGGAGCACGGAGAAGAGGTTCAGCCTGCCCTTGATGTAGTTGTAGGCGAAGAGGCACGGCATGGAGACCGCAAGGCCCGCGACCGTCGTTATGAGCGCCTGGCCGATGTCGTCGGCGAGGACGGACGCGTCGCCCATCTCGCCCATGGCGGCGACGGTGCCGAACGCGCCGAGGAGGCCGAGAACCGTCCCGAAGAGTCCGAGAAGCGGCGAGAGCGTCGCGGTCGTCGCGAGCATCGCGCTCTTGCGGTTCTCGAGCCTGAGCTCGCGCCCCGCCTTGTCCTCGGCGAACTGCTTCACCTCCTGGTAGTCCTTGGAATCCCCGTGCTGGAGCATCGTCTCGACGACGCGCGCGAGCATCGAGCGGTTCCTGGTGCAGAGCGCGGCGACCTCGTCCGTCTTGCCGCTCTTCCAGAGCTCGATCACCTTCGCGGAGAATCCGTCCGGGACGATCCGGGAGCGGCGCATGTTCCAGAAGCGCTCGAGCGCGCAGCCGAGTCCGAGGATGGAGAGGAGCCCGATGAACCACATCGTCTTGCCGCCCTGCTTGATGTAGGTCGCCCACTGGTCGAGCGCGGTGATCTCCTTCGGCGCCTCCGCCTCGGCGGCGGCCTCGGCCCCCTCCGCTGGCGCGGCCTCGGCGGCCACGGCTGGCGCGGGCTCGGCGGTCACGGCTGGCGCGGGCTCGGCTGGCTTCGCGGCCTCCTGCGCAAGAATCCCCTTCATCCACACGGCGCCCGCGAGAGCGAGCGCGACGACTATCATTTGCTTTTTCATTTTTGCCCTTCGGTTTAGCGGCACTTTGCCACTTTCCGTTCATTTTACCAAATACCGTCCAAAAGTGGAATATACCACCGTATATTTTCCGCTAAAGTTTGGTGCACCTGGAGGGACTCGAACCCCCACGCCGAAGCAGTGGAACCTAAATCCACCGTGTCTGCCATTCCACCACAGGTGCGAAATCAGTCGCTTTGACGAAGCTTGTCTCGATGCGCGAAGAATATCCTCGTCTTGTTCGCAAGAGACTGCGCCTCGGGGAAGTTCTTAGGCGTAGACAGCTTTTGGAACTCCTCGAGCGCCGCGCGCTGCTTGCGATCAAGGTTTGCGGGAACTTCAAAGACTATGCGAGCGTGGAGGTCTCCGGAAGACCCCCCCCTCAGAGACGGAACGCCCTTGCCGCGCAGACGGAACACCTTGCCGTTCGGCGTCCCGGCGGGAAGCGTTAGCTGCGCCGTGCCCTGGGGCGTAGGAACGTCTACCGTTCCGCCGAGAGCCGCAAGGATAGGCGAGACTGGAATGTCTACGCCGAGATCGAGCCCGTCACGGTCGAAGATGTCACTTTCCCTGATGCCGATATGAACGTAGAGATCGCCGCTCTCGCCGCCGCGAAGCCCGCCGCCGCCCTTTCCTGCAAGACGGAGACGCGAGCCGTTGTCAATGCCGGCGGGAATCTTGAGCGAAATCTGCCGCTTCTTCGTGACATGGCCAGTGCCACGACACGCGCGGCACGGCTTCTCTAGAACAGACCCCTCGCCACCGCAATTCGGACACGTCTGGCGCACTTGGAAGAACCCCGAGCCGCCGATTACGACACCGTGCCCGCCGCAGGTCTTGCATGTCACGCGCTGCGAACCCTTCGCGGCACCGGTTCCATGGCATTCCTCGCACTGCTCAGGAAGCGTAATGTCTATCGTGCGCGTCGAGCCGAAAAGCGCCTCGTCAAAGTCGATGTCGAGACGGAATGTCATGTCGTCTCCGCGACGCGGCGCGTTTGGATTTGCCGCCCTGCGCGACCTTCCGCCACCGCCGAAGAAATCCTCGAAGCTGCCAAAGCCACCGCCGCCACGTCCACCAAAGAGATCGCCGAAAGCCGCGAAGATGTCGTCCATGCTCATGCCGCCGGCACCATAGCCGCCGCCCATGCCGCCCTCAAACGCCTGATGTCCGAACTGGTCGTAGCGCTGGCGCTTCTCGGGATCGTGCAGGACGTCGTAGGCCTCAGCCGCTTCCTTGAACTTCTCCTCTGCCGCCTTGTCACCGGGATTGCGGTCTGGGTGATACTTCATCGCAAGCTTGCGGTAGGCGGACTTAATCTCGTCCGCCGTCGCAGTCTTCGCGACTCCAAGCACCTCGTAGTAATCTCTCTTTTCCGCCATACCAATTACTAGTCACTAACCACTAGCCACTAATCACTATTACTTCTCCCCGCCTGGCTTGCCAGACGACACGACGACTTGCGCGACGCGAAGAACCTTGTCCTTCAGCATCCAGCCCTTCTTCGACTCGATGGAAACCTTGCCTTCAGGGACGTCGGGCGACGGAAGCGTAGCAATCGCCTCCATCTTCTCGGTGTCGAGATCCTTGCCGACGGAATCAAACGGCTCGGCGCCGTGTTCCTTGAGCGACTTGAGAAGAGTGTCGTAGACGAGCTGGACGCCCTTCACGAAGGGATCGTCCTTGTTCGCCGTTGCGTTGGCGAGTGCAAGAGAGAGGTTATCCACAGCGGGAAGGACGTCCTTCAGAATGTCCATCTCCGCATAGCGGTATGTGTCCTCGCGGTCACGCGCCGCACGCTTCTTGTAGTTGTCGAAGTCTGCGAGGGTCAAGGCGTAGAGCGCCTTCCAGTCGGGCTCGGCGGGTTTATCCTCCGTAGCTTTAGCGGAGGAGGACTTTTCGGATTCAGCCGGTTTTTCTTCCTCGGCGGGCGTCTCGACCTTGGCCTCGTCGCCTTGCTCCTGAGGCGTCGCCGCCTCAGCGCCAGACTCGCCCTCGAGCTTAGCCGCCTCTTCAACTTCTGCCGTTTTCTCGGTCTCTTTCTCTATCTTTTCTTCTGCCATCACTCGACTTCAAACTTTCAACTTTACACTTTACACTTTGAACTTTGAACTTCAAACCCTAATCTGCCCGGCCTTCGCAAGCATCTTGGCCTCGACCGACTGAATCTCGGCAAAGCCCTGGGAGCTGTGCGGGTTCAAGCCGTTCGACGCTTCCATGGAGCTGTCGGCTTCGTTGTAGATCGTCGCCTTGAGGCCCTTGAGCGCCTCGAAAAAGATGTTGCCCTTGTAGAGCCCGAGCGTGACGTCGGCAGTCGCCTTGTCGGCCCACACCTGAATCGCCGCACGCGCCGCCTGCGTCGCAGGGTCGAACCAGCGGCCATCGTAGATCTGGTCGGCGACGAACTTGGAGAGCTCCTGGAACATCTTCGTCGAGCGGCGATCCATGATGCCCTCGTAGATGTACTTAAGACCCCACGAGAGGACTTCCATTCCGGGCGCCTCGTAGACACCGCGCGACTTCGTGCCGATAATGCGGTTCTCAAGCGCATGCTTCATGCCGATGCCGTTGCGGCCGCCGATCTTGTTTGCCTCGAGCATGACCTGGTAAGGCGTCATCTTCTTGCCGTTAATAGCGACGCAGCGGCCCTTGACGAATGAAAGCGTGATCTTCTCGACCTTGTTCGGCGCCTTCTCGGGCCACACGCCCATCGTGGGTTTCACGATGCGCATCGAAGTCTCCATCGACTCGAGGTCTTCCGCCTCGTGCGAGAGCCCAGCGAGGTTAGCATCGGTCGAGTATTTCTTCTTCGTGCCGACAAACGCGACGATGCCGCGCTTCGCGAGGAACTCGACCATCTGCGTGCGTCCGGGGAACTTCGCGAGGAGGTCGGCGTCGCGCCACGGAGCATAGACGCCGAACTTCGGGTCCATAACGTTCGTGTAGCGCTCAAAGCGCATCTGGTCGTTACCGCGGCCCGTCGCGCCGTGGACGAGGGCGACGCAGCCCGCCTTCTTCATCGCGGGGAGGAGCTTCTGCACCGTGACCGCGCGCGCGATACCGGTGGAGTTCCAGTAGCCACCGTCGTACATCGCCTGGCACTTGACTGTCTCGAAGCAGATGTCGGCCATTTCCTTCGTGACGTCGACGATTGTCGTCTGGACGCCAGTAGGCGCCATCTTCTTCTTGATGTCGTTGATGTCCTTCTCGTCGGGCTGGCCGACGTTCGCACTGAACGCCTTTACCTTGACGCCCGCATCCTTGAGGACGCAGCAAATTGTCTTCGAGTCGAGTCCGCCCGAAACGCAGACGCCGACTGTCTTCCCCTTGAGATCAGCAAGTTTCATAGTTTTGTCTCTCCTTCCGAAATTTGAATGGATATTATACCACAATTTTGCGCACTTGGCGCAAGGGCAACAATAACTAGAGTTTAGTTTGCTTACTTCGCATTGTATTTGGCTATTCGTTGATGCTCCGTGCTGGTTTGCCTTCCAGTGTGCGGTCACGGTCGGGGCAACCACCGACCATTGACGCATTAGTTTTAACGCAGAGACGCAGAGACGCAGAGGTTTTCAGGTTGGATTTTAGCCGTGCAGAACGTGTAGATCGTGTAGAAGCTTGGTGAACCCACGGCAAATCCGATACTCTACACCTTCTCCACCAATTTCGCCAGCTCGGCGCGGAGGCGCGCGGCCTCGGCTTCGTCGTCATGCATGACGGCGTATTCAAGCAACGCATCCAGCCGCTTGATTTCCTCAATCGTTTCGTCTCTCTGTGGCATCGCCATAATCAATCCTCACATCTTATCTAGCCAATAGTATATCACACCCGCGGCAGATGCGACGCGGAAATCGAACTGCGGCAAATCCACCACGGGAAAATGAGAATCCTATGCGGAAAAATCTCTCCCCAAAAGTCACGCGGCGGTTTGTTGAAATCGCTACCCCTTGAGGTGTGTGCGTAAGCCCTACTTACCAAGAGTTGGATTGACCGTGACGGGCGACAGAGACGGGAGAAGAGCCGCTGCCCCGTCTTTCGTGTTTCAATTCACGCCCGTCGCGCGACAGGCGACACGGGAGAGCGGCTTGGCTTTGTTCCGTTTGACTTGTTTCAGTCCACGCCCGTCGCGCGACAGGCGACTTGACCGTCTGAGGCCGTAGCCGCGAGAGCCGAGTTTCAATTCACGCCCGTCGCGCGACAGGCGACCAAACGCCGAAGTGTAAGTCTGCATCGTGCGGTTGTTTCAATTCACGCCCGTCGCGTGACGGGCGACATTCACAGCGGAAGCAAGATCGCGCGCCGAAGAAGTTTCAATTCACGCCCGTTGTGCGTTTCTGATTGCAGACATTATGTTTCAATTCACGCCCGTCGCGCGACGGGCGACGCAGTCGCTCACGTCCGGCGAGTGGGTGCAGCTGTTTCAATTCACGCCCGTCGCGCGACGGGCGACTAGGGTGGGGTGGAGACGAACATGGGGACGGGCGGTTTCAATTCACGCCCGTCGCGCGACGGGCGACGCGTATGCGGGCGCGTTCGAGACTGCCGCGTGGTTTCAATTCACGCCCGTCGCGCGACGGGCGACATCGTCGCGACGAGCGTCGCATTCGAGGGCGAGTTTCAATTCACGCCCGTCGCGCGACGGGCGACACGCTCTCGTCAAATGCACGACCGCTGGAACGGGTTTCAATTCACGCCCGTCGCGCGACGGGCGACGCGGCAAGGTGGGCGACTTCCTCATCGACGTGACGTTTCAATTCACGCCCGTCGCGCGACGGGCGACGGGGCACGGCTCATCAGCGGCCGGACGGTAGCCGTTTCAATTCACGCCCGTCGCGCGACGGGCGACGTCTCATCAGCGGTTCCTCCCGTAGCGAGAGTGTTTCAATTCACGCCCGTCGCGCGACGGGCGACCTTCATCGCCATGATGTGCAAGCTCGATTGTAGGTTTCAATTCACGCCCGTCGCGCGACGGGCGACGTCGTTGTAGACTGCGACAAGCTCCTCGTCGGTGTTTCAATTCACGCCCGTCGCGCGACGGGCGACCCGTGGAAATCGCTACGGGATACTCTGCGTGGGTTTCAATTCACGCCCGTCGCGCGACGGGCGACTCCTTGATGTGATTTAACAAGCGGTGCGTTGTAGTTTCAATTCACGCCCGTCGCGCGACGGGCGACTGCAAGGGGTGTTTCAATCCAGAGGCGCAAGACCCGTTTCAATTCACGCCCGTCGCGCGACGGGCGACATTGGTGGGCAAGGAAGTTCTGAGCGCAAAGTCTGTTTCAATTCACGCCCGTCGCGCGACGGGCGACGTAAGCCACAGCCAATTGTCATCAACGGCTGCGCGTTTCAATTCACGCCCGTCGCGCGACGGGCGACACGCTTCTGAACAAGTATGGCAGTAGGCACGCCACGTTTCAATTCACGCCCGTCGCGCGACGGGCGACGAGGCGCACCTTTCCACTGATGGCGAGAGTTGGTTTCAATTCACGCCCGTCGCGCGATGCGCTTTCCGTGTTCGCCGATATGGGTTTCAATTCACGCCCGTCGCGCGACGGGCGACCTTGCCTTTCTGCGGCTTGATGGCGTCCTGGAGTTTCAATTCACGCCCGTCGCGCGACGGGCGACGCCATGCTCGCCAATCCACGTGACGCCGCCACGGTAGTTTCAATTCACGCCCGTCGCGCGACGGGCGACATATGGAGGACGAGGGATGTTGGTGCTTATTCTGTTTCAATTCACGCCCGTCGCGCGACGGGCGACCGCGACAATTTGTGCAATTATCGCCATCATGAGACTCCGAAGAGCCTTACGACGCCTAATATGATACCATTTTCATGCCGAAATTGCATTCCGGCTCTGCAATTATTATTGTCAAAGACCCATTTCTTCCGCGAACCTCCTAGCGAATGTCTGCGCACTTGAGGTTCGCGGAAGCATTTTACCTACACTAGCAAGGTATCCTGGACGGGATCAACCGTAGGCTTTGCGCCATAGTGTATCGCCTTCCCTTCGTAGTTGTTACCCATGTTGTAATACCTCAAACTGTCAAAGTCTGGATCGCATATCGCCTCCAGCTTGCCCTTTAGCTCCAACCACTGCGTCCAGTCCACATAGCACTCGAACACAGAGTTCTGAACTCTGATTCCCCAGCTTTCACACAGCTTCGCCACACGCCGAAGCCGCCGTCTTCCAGCTGCATTCACCGTATTCACGTCATAGCTGACCAGCATCAACATAAAGACCCCTCACTTGAGAAGAAACGGCGGATATGCGTCAAGGTCGCCGCGCAGTTGGCGCGCCAACAGCAACGCTTGAACATGTGGCAACAAGCCAACTGGAACTTTCTCGTCAAGAAAAGGGTGCGTGACGACCTCCTGCTTTTTCTTCTGCCAAGCCATGAGAACGGTCTTTCGCGCCCCTTCAGACATCTCCACTGCGCCTGTCTCCGTCTTGCAAAAATCCTTTGGGCCAAGCTGCCGAAGGTTCACAAGCGTCAGCGCCGTCCGGTCCGCAATAGCCGCGCGGAATTCCTCCATAAGGTCGAGCGCGAGGCTGGGCCTGCCCGAGCGCACCTCATGCAGGAATCCAATTTGCGGATCGAGTCCGACGCCCTCCAGCGCGCCCCGGCAGTCGTGCGCCAGGAGCGTATAGAGATACGAGAGAAGCGCGTTCATCGGGTCCAATGGCGGACGCCGATTCCGCGATTCAACGAAAAACTCCTCGCGTTGTGCCACCAATAGCTCGTTGAAGCATCCAAAGTAGATCGCGCCCGCCTCGCCTTCCAGTCCGCGAAGCCGCTCGGCATCCGGCTCCGAATCCTTGACCCGCCGAAGGGCATCCGCTATCCCTGTGGCGGCATCCGACAATGCAGCCGAGTCGCCGTGATCGCGAATCCGACGCAACAGCACATTCCGCGCGTTCATCAGCTTGCCAATCACAAAACTCCGCGCGATATCGCCCTTCTTCGCCTTGTCCTCGTATGCGCGCGACTGTGCAAGTCGCAGCAACACATTCCCGGAAACCGGCCCTTGCACTCGTGCCAGGAAGCGCCCTGACTCCGTCAGGAACGACACGCTAACACCGCGCTCGGCACATAGCCCGAGCAGGAACGGACTCGCCATGACGTTTCCAAACGCCACGATTCCCTGTAGCGTATGAATCGGCAGCCGCAGCTTGACCTCGCCGTCCTTCTCTGCGACGACGGACTCCCCTTCCCGCCGGAGGTACATCCCCTGCGTCTGAACATAAAGCGTATTCAAGAGCTTCTTCATACACCAACCGCCTCCAGCTGGTTATTGATCCATCGCCGCACCGATTCCCTGCCGCCAACATCTTCAGGTCGACATAGCTCAAACAGAGAACACGCTTTGCAACCTTTGGTTAGTGCAGGCGGCGGTGTTTCTCCCGCACTAATGAGCTCGTGAACCTTTAGCGCGACATCTTCCGTCAACGACCGCAGCTCAGCATCGAACATAACATCCGTTCGTCGCCTCGTCTCGCCGTAGAACAAGGCACCGGACGTTATCGACACGGCAAGCATCTCTTCAAGGCACAGCGCCTGCGCACAAAGCTGCACCTCGTCCGCTCTGTGCGACTTAGGAGTGCCGCGCTTATACTCAACAGGGAACGGACGCCAGAACCCCATTCGACCGGGCAAACATGCCGCAACGCACGTCCCATTCGCATCAAACTGTGTCGCCTGACGGTGAAACTCCACCATATCGGCGACACCTATCAAACCCAGCCGGTTCGAGACCAGACGAAGCGCAGTTGCCAAATGAACATCCTTGCGCGTTTCACCTCCCTTGCGATCCACTCGTTCATGCAACTGCCGCCCGGCAGCCGTCAAATAGTTTTCGCTCCAGACACCTTCGACATGTATCAGCGCACACTGTCGTGGACAGAACAGATAATGCTGCAATGCGGAAAGCATCACAGGCGATTCAAATTCTTTGAAATGAGACGCCGGGCATGAGACGATGGGCGTTGACGCTAGACACGAGCCAAGAGACGCGTCTAACGTATCGCGTCTCATGGCGTGTAATCGCGCGTCTAACGTCTTGCGTCTCATGCCCGCAACGCCTATTTACTTCACTTCAAGATTAATGCCTTCGGGCAGCTTGTCGCTCTCTGGCAGTGTCACCTCGTAGTCAGCAAACTTTCGCGCCACCGCAACGTCAGATTTCTTGGTGATTTTTACCAAATCGAAGAGCTTGTGAGACGGAGCGTTGCCGAGTTCAGAATCGTGCTTAAACACGATCAGCTTTTGCGTAGCCATCATGCCGCGCGCAGCCGAGTGGTCCTGATCGAACATGTTCACAAGCGCCGCCCAAAGTGTCTCAAGGTCCTCCTCGGAGAAGCCAGTCTGCTTCGCCAATGCAGGCGAAACAAAGCCATATGACACATAGAGGCCATATGGGACGGTATTCTTGCGTCCCATCGTGCGGTTGTCTCCGCTTTGCTTCTCAGCTTCTGCCTCTGTAGCAACTGCCATGCGCGTTATCGAATGCTCAAGTGTGACAACTGGATCAATCGAACGCGCGAACGTCAGCTGCACAGGGCCGCGAACCTGCCCAGCGTTAGCACCTGTTGACATCACCGCACCGAACGTACGGATGTCAAAGTATGTCTCACACATCTTGCCACGGGCTTGCAGGACTTCACCTCCCTGCCCTTGCCCTTCCTTATTACGCTTCTTACCGTTAGCGATATCCGTCGGTGCCTTCGAAAGATCAATGGAAAGATCGGCATACGCCTTTTCTATCTCCTTGTTAAGGACCGCTTTCTCCTTGACAAAGATGTCATACCCGGCTTCGCCCGTTTTCACAAGCTGCACGTAGTTACGCACCTTGCGCTTGAGGCAGACATCTGTGACGAGCCCTTCGCCCGTTTCAGAATCGACACGCGGCAGGTTGCCCGCATCAGGATCCCCGTTCGGATTGCCGTCCTTAACATCAAAGACAAGCATGAAGTCGTAGCGGTTCTTGAGTTCTGTAGCCATGATGTACTCTCCTTGTTTTGGTTCTTGAATTAATCAGTTATTTGCAACTTCCTTCTTGGTGAAGAAATCCTGGCGCTGATGATAGTAGCCAATTGCGAAATCACCCTGCTCATCAAGTGAAAGATGAGCCGGGAACGAAGGTATTCCGGCAATTACTTCACCCAAAAGCCTCTCAAAGTAAATTGATCTCCCTTGTGAAAGCTTGCCAAGATGATGATTCTTCAACCGCATCAGGTTCCCGAACACTGCATTAGGCGTCGAAGATGCCGACGCATAAAACTTGTCGCGAATCGTCGCGTTAATGCCGGGATTTGCCTCCTCCTGCACCTTCTCAAGAACGGCGAATAGCCGACCGAGAAGATAGCCGACGTCTGTGTTTTCCTTGTCGAGACTCACGGTGAGTTTCCTTTCTTTGTTGTGATTTAAATAGGCCTTAATGAGTTTTGCACGAGGGTAAGAGACCTTCCGCTCCGCTTTTATGCGAACAAGTGCGGAAGAAAGTAACGTCGCAGGATATGGCGAACCTTCAAGGATGCTGCGCATGATAGCACCAGCGAGATTCGGAGGGATGTTCTCACTGTTCCCAAGCGGTGCAATCGACTCAAGCAGCCGACGGAGTGAAAGATGCTCTTTTTCCTTAGGGCCGTGCGCAATACGCAGGTTCTCAAACCAATCTGCGAATCGACCTTCCATCTCGGCAACGGTACCGGAATGCCAGAAACGAACCGAAATGCGCGCAGAATTCGGGGCGAGACCTAGCACGTAAAAATGCGTTGTGTCCAACTCATGTGAATAAGCGCCCGATTTCACAGACGAAAGAAGTCTTTCGACGGCTGACACCCCCTTGTCGGGATTGTCTTTCGATGGCTCCCCAAACAAGTCAATAAAATCATCTTCAAGGTCTGTCTTCCTTTCCGACCAGAAAACAGCCGTTGCATCGCCAACCTGCATTTTCCGTGTTGCGAGCAGTGTATTTAACGCTGTAGTGTAGGCAAGCGAGGCCGTCTTTCCTATCGGAGAATTTGCACCTTGCTCCTTCATAAACGACGCAAATGCCGGAGTGGCGCCACCATTCCCAGAACTGGAGATCTTGTTGTTCACCGCTACAATATGAGCCCCTGTCGGGTTTGCATCTCGCACACCCTTTATGTCAGGCTCAAGGCGAGAAGGTTGATCCAATTCTCCTGTGACTAGGCAACGGATCAATCTTGCAGATTTGGAATGTATGCTCGTCTTATCCATCACTGCTTTCTTGATTTCAGGTATGGAAGGAACAGGCCCGCTACCCTCCAAACACATCAAAAAAGTTTGATTCACCTGAACGGCTTCTTCCCACAGTGGATCGGCCGTAACAATTTCTGTTTGATCTAACTCAGCAAAACGTAGCGCAGACCCATAATCAGCATTCGATCCACAAGTCGAAGAAAGTGATCTGATCCTCTCAATAAATGCCTTATGCTGGTCAGCAACCCGTAACTTATATCTCTCGCCTTTACTTTCGAGTTTCTTGACATCAAGAGGAATCCCAAATAGATACTCTCCATTCTCCCAAAAGAGGTTTGACTTAATTCCATTACCTTTTGCTTCTCCAAGGCTGGGGACAAGAAAAGACTTGGCCAGCACCTTGCCTTCTGATTTGTCACGAGTATCCTCAAGGCGAATGAACCGCCCTTCCGTATTGAAAACAACCAAGAAAGGGATTCGTTTCCATTCCCATCCAAGCGGAGCAATCCCGGACTCGGGATCGGCAGCCTTGCGGTCGTAGTATTCTTTAAGTGCTTGCAGAATCATTTGAACACCTCCTCGGAATCTGGATGCGGCACCTTGATTATGCCGTCAACCATCTCCGGCCGATAAAACATTGGCTTAATGTCATTCAAGTCTGCATAGTCCATGTCAAATAGCATAAACCCTAGATCGCGCGACTCGGAAATTGGTTTTGCAGTTTCCGAAGCAAGATCCTTGACAAGACGAATCTCATTGCATGAAAACTCGCGACAACCTAGATATGGATGCATGAAATATTGCCCGTTTGATGCACGTCTATCAAACATAGCTGCATACTTCGCTGGGTCTGCGCCTGCCGACACCACATCAAACTCTGCCCAAAGGCGGTAACGGACATCGCGGAGTATGAGACCAGCTCGCTGCTGTCGAACATCCTCGACGAAGATGCCATCCGAACGCGGGCTTGCTACAGCCGAGACCTCGTTGCGCCTAACGCTTGTCCAACGAATCGGATTCATCACCTCAATTCTCGTCATCCGCCAGCGAATAGCTGGCTTCCAGAATATCGCCGTGAAAATGCCGCGTGCGGCAGAAGGCGTAATGACGTCATAGCTTACGCGCTCGACCTTCATTTCCGGCCGCGTAAAGCAAGCATAGTCACCTGATACCTCCAAACAGAAACCTTTCATCGTTGTTTTCTCCTTTATACTATAAAATCCTCATTTCGAAGGCCGGCTCCGAACAAATCAAAACCAATGTCATCACGATATGCCGACGGCACAGTCTGGACATATATGCCTGACGGTTCATCTTTTCGTGCTGGCACACTCAATTCTTCAACCATCCCCTTTTCGATCAACCCGCCAATGCAAGAACGCGGCACATTGACAGTATAACGCTGAAGGCGACGCATGATGTCGCGCTTCTGTCCCACAGCACGGAGTGAGGCGATTAGCGAGTCACTACCACCGAAGCGCACAATTATCGGAACCTGCGCCGCACCGTCTATCATCTTAAACGCGGCGGCGGCTTCGCGGAATTGATAGTGCATCGGTTCTGCGCGGCAAGAAGGACCGTTGCAGAACTCTTTGGGAACAGGCACTCCCAAAAAACGCTCAAACACACCCCCAAGATCATTTGCCCGAGAATGAAGAACATTGAAATATGTGGGATACGAACCTGGATCGTCAGCGTCTACCCCACGCGGACATTCAAGAAGGTCGCCCAATGCATATTCACCATCGCGCAAATCCTTGATCTTGGATCCTTCCGGCGGCATAAACACGACAACGCGCCCAAGCTTTGGCAAGTTTCCTTCGCGGTTGCATCGACCAGCAGACTGCGCCACGGAAGAGAGCCCGGCAAACGCCCGATACACGATAGGGAAATCAATGTCTACTCCTGCTTCGACCAGCTGCGTCGAAACAACGCGAATCGGCTCGCCTGCGGAGAGTCTTCGCTTAATGTCAGCTATGACGCGTGAGCGATGTTCACCACACATGCTTGCCGAAAGATGGACAGTACCATCAGGCATCTTGGAGAACAGGTCATAGCAATCGCGACGAGAATTCACTATGCACAGGACACGGTCAAACGACATGAGCTCATCGGCAATATCACCCCAGGTACGACGCAATGTTCGATCTACGGGGAACTCAATGTCTGTGCGTTTGAGACGATGGTACAGATCAAGCGATGGCGGCACAATTTCGTGAATGGAAGAAGGCTTAACTCCAGGCAGATCAAGCTGTGTAGCCGTGGATAACACAATGCTCGTGCGATAGTGCTGGGCGAGTTGACGTATCGCCTCTGCACACGGCAACAGTAGGCGCGTAGGCAACAACTGAACTTCATCAAGTATCACGACGCTTTCAGCGATGTTGTGAAGCTTGCGGCATCGGCTCGGCTTGCAGGCGTAAAGCGACTCAAAGAACTGGACGGCCGTCGTGACAACAACTGGGGCATCCCAGTTTTCGGATGCAAGTCTCGATTGTGGCGTTTCCTTGACAGGATCAAAATTCGAATGGTGCTCAAGTACATTTTCTGCACCCAGAAATTCTCGAAGAACATCCGCCGTCTGCTCAATGATTGACGTGTAAGGGATGACGTAGATGATTCGCTTCAAACCATGGCGAAGCGCGTGCTTGAACGCAAATGCCGTTCCTGAAAGCGTCTTACCCCCACCCGTCGGGACTGTCAACGAGAAGAGTCCGAGTGGCAAATCGGCAGCCTGCTCACATGCATTTCGAATTTCCGCGCGTATGCGATTTACGGGTGTGTCCGCCGCAGACTGTTGCTTTTTATCGAGCTTGGCAAAATAGAGTCCCGACAATTCAACAAGCGAACTGGCATCCGGCCTTAATGCCGCCCGTTCGGGATCCATGAACGCCTCTGTGTCAAGAAAGTCAGCATCCACGAGGCAAGAATAGAGCATCCGAATCCAGAAGGACAATGAAGAATCATTTAGATTGAACTTAAAAGGGTTAGCGATTCTCTCTTTGAGCCAAGCAGCTTCATGAACGGAAACCCATTCACGAACAAGAGGGTCTTCAAGAACTCCTACGTCTTCGGCAGCGCGAATAACAAGTGAGCCGGAGGGAGCATCTCCACCTGACCAATCTGGCAAGCCGGCATGATGCCCGGCCACACAGTAGGCAAGTCCTTTTGCAAGAGGTCCAAGGACATGAGAATTCTTAAATAACCAACACGCCCCTGCACCTGAATGAGAATGATCACCATAGTCCGTTTCTGAATCTTCAATTCCGTTGCACCGACGCAGATATGACTGGAACGACGCTCGCGCCTTCCCAAGATCATGCATCAATCCCAAGAGCCGTACCATTTTAGAGGAGGCAAAACCCTCAGCAAAGGACATCGCTTTATCCGCAACAGCGGCAAGATGAGCTTCAAGCGATTGCCATTCGGCAATCGGACGGTTTTCCTTGCTATGGGCGTAGACATCCATCTCAAGAAAGACCTTTCAAGATATCGAGGCGCATCTGGTTCTTCGGCGGATGGGGCTCCATTGAGCGCGGAGACAACAGGGTCAGGTATAATGTAGAACTGCTTTTTCTCTGACGGTGGAGAAGAGTCGTTCTTTGACAACTGGCTGAATGGAATACGAATTGCAAACATGCCAACACGTGCGCTTGCGTCGTGTAGCG
>Ga0265298_10002268_pt1 | contig 27013 bp, 60 predicted proteins | sample AusTroGonzalo_MG_3_FD_193486 | JGI IMG/M metagenome (GOLD analysis project Ga0265298, IMG submission 193486) | Bovine rumen microbial communities from tropical cattle in Woodstock, Queensland, Australia - Gonzalo_01 | ecosystem: Host-associated > Mammals > Digestive system > Stomach > Rumen ...
AGTGTTCAACGAAAAAACAGAATTGAACAGGGCTGGGAAGAGCTAATAGACAAAGAAGCACAAGAATTGAGAGAATTAGAAGAACATGAATATCATAATTTCTACGGAGGTTTTAGAAAATGAGAGGATATTTGTCTAGTGTTGATTGGATAGTGAACGGAACAATATTATCTTTCAAAGTCGAGTTTGACGATATGGACGTAATCAATAGTTGGTTAAAAAAAGAATTAGACATAGAAATAAAAGAGCATAAAGAGAGGAGAAGTAATGACGCAAATTCTTATATGTGGGTATTAGCTGATAAAATAGCTGAAAAAATAGGGAAGTCCACTAAAGAAGATGTGTATAGACAAGCGATAAGAGATGTAGGGGTTTTTACTACTGTGCCGATAAAAGAAAATGCAATAACAAGATATATGGAAGCATGGAGTAAAAACGGTGTAGGTTGGGTAGCCGAAGATATAGGGAGAAGTAAAATTGAAGGCTATCACAACATAAGATGTTATTATGGCTCTAGTACATATAACACTAAAGAAATGGCGAGGCTTGTTGACTGGATAGTTGACGAAGCTAAAGAAATGCACATAGAAACCTTGCCGCCACAAGAGTTAGAAAGTATGAAAGCCAGTTGGGGTAACCTATGATAGTAGATGACATGAGATGTTACTTTTGTCATACTACACAAAATCTTCATAGACATCATATCTTCTTTGGCACAGCCAACAGGAAGAAATCAGAACAATACGATATAACTGTATGGCTATGTGCAAATCATCACAATATGGGCATGAAATGTGTCCATAATAACAGAGATATGGACTTGATATTAAAGCAAGAAGGGCAAAGATACTTCGAGCAAAATATTGGGAACAGGGAAATGTTTATGAAGGAGTTTGGAAGAAATTATTTATAAAAAGAGAAGGGGAAAAGAAAATGGAAAAAATTATTGAAAAGATGTCAAAAGACATCAAAGAGGGAATGAAACTATTAGACAGAGATAGTGCGAGATATTTGGTAGATACATATTATCAGATACAAGACTATCGTAAAGCAAGTTATAACCAAGTAAGAAAACTTACAGAGGAAGAAGTATTAGAGCCTAACAGCACATTAGAATATGTTGCTGAAAACATGAAAGCTTTAGAGAATGAAATAAAGAAAGCATTAAAACTATATGCAGAAAGTCAACCGATAGGTAACTGGTTAATGAGCATTACTGGTATTGGAGAGGTTATATCTGCTGGACTTATAGCAACAATAGATATAAACAAGTGTGAAACAGCGGGTGCGATATGGAGATTTGCTGGACTAGACCCTACTATGGAATGGAATAAAGGCGAGATAAGACCTTTTAATGCGAAGTTAAAGACTTTGTGTTGGAAAATAGGCGAGAGTTTTGTAAAAGTATCTAACAATGAAGATGATTTCTATGGCAAAATCTATAAAGAACGTAAAGAGTATGAGATAGCAAAAAATGAGAATGGCGAGTATGCTGAACAGGCAAAACAGAAATTAGAAAAATATAAGATAGGTAAAAACACAGAGGCATACAAATACTATTCACAAGGTATGTTGCCACCCGCACACATACAAGCAAGAGCTAAAAGATATGCTGTTAAGATATTTTTAAGCCATTTGTTTGATGTATGGTACAGACTAGAAAAAGGACAAGAGCCACCAAAACCGTATGCACTTGCTATTTTAGGACACGCACACGAAATTGAGATACCTAATTTAGATGTAGTAGGTTTATAAGCCAAAGAAAAAGTAGGTAACAGTTGGGCGGAGCGAAACGAGATAGATGATAGTAACAAGACTAGTGATTGAAACAATAATGTAGATAGTAACATTAAACTTGATTGAAACAGAACATTTGATAGTATCAAGCCAACCGATTGAAACAGGTACGATGTTAGTAACAGAAAAAAAGATTGAAACAGTCTATCTGAAAGTAACATACCGTATGATTGAAACATTGTAAAAGACAGTATCATTATAACAGATTGAAACGTAAAAAGTGATAGTATCAATTATAGCGATTGAGCCATGACATCGGGCAGTATCATCAAACGAGAGCGAAACAAACGAGCAGATAGTAACAAATCGTAAGATTGAAGCAGAATTATTGATAGTATCAAAATGAGCGATTGAAACAATGTTGTTGACAGTATCAATATGAATGATTGAAATGACATATCTAAAAGTAACAGAGTAGATGATTGAAACAAAATAACGGATAGTAACAGCAAATTTGATTGAAACATTACACACGATAGTAACATGGGTTGAGATTGAAACAAAATTATAGACAGTATCGAGCAAAAAGATTGAGCCATGTCAATAGACAGCAACATGAAACACGAGTGAAACAAGTTATACGATAGTAACAAAGCGGGTAATTGAAACAACACATTTGATAGTAACAAAGTTATAGTTTGAGCCAAACAATTAGATAGTAACGGTATATAAGAGTGAAACATTATGCAGGTTAGTAACAAACCACGAGATTGAAACATATTATGGAACAGTAACACGAGTAGAGATTGAAACATGGTAATCGAGAGTAACAATAGAATTGATTGAAACAATATTATAGATAGTAACACTATACGAGATTGAAACAAAAGAAACGATAGTATCATGTCAAGCGATTGAAACAGGTCAGAGGATAGTAACATGAGTAGAGATTGAAACATTAAAAATGAAAGTATCAAGTCAAGTGATTGAAACAACATTGCAGACAGTAACAAAATCATAGATTGAAACATAAACATAGATAGTAACACATAAAAAGATTGTTAAAAGGGGGATAAAAATGGATAGCAAAATTACAGGTAAAGCATATATCTATACTAAAGAGATAGAGAAAGCTAATGGCGACAAAGCGGTAATATATTCTACCGCATTATCTAAAAAACAAATGGACGGTACTTATGATAGAGGATATATCGGAGTACAGTTTAAGAAAGGCGTAGAAGTGCCTAATAAAGCTGAAATAGATATAAAAAATGGTTGGCTGTCATTTTATAAAAATAAAGATAATCAGACGATACCAATTATATTTATATCTGAATATGAATTAGTACAGCAAGAAGAAGTTGATGAAAGTAATTTGCCATTCTAGGAGGGGAAAAATGAATAAGGAAAGAGAATATAATCACGTTATTAAAAAAACCTCAAAAATAACAGGGCAGATAGATAAAATATTTAGAACTACAACAGCACATAATGCGGCTATAGTAGCTGAAATAATTAAAACATTTATAGACGAAGTGGTAGAAAGAAGGGGAATACCTAAATTAACTCAACAATCTATGCAAGACATGAAAAGATTGATTAAGGAAGATTTGGAGGAGCAATAAAATGGCTTGTAAGTGGTTAAATAATATGTTTCTCGCTGACGAGAATACTCCGATATGGATATGTGAAGGATATTTCAAAATTGTAAACGAAAAAGTTTGTAGTGAGTGCAAAGATTACAGAGAAGGAGAGGGGTTACATTACGTTAAAAGAAAAGAGGAATAGAGATGTACTTTCTAACACAAAATGCAACAAAATGTCCGTTATGTAAAAACGAATTAAAAACAGAAGGGAATAAAAAGATATGCGAGTATTGCAATATGCAGTTTGACATAGCTTTAATAATGCACGATAAAGGAGGAAAGCAAAATGCTGACTAAAGAAGATTGTTTTGCATTTAGATTAAAAGGTAAAGTAAGAAGATGTAATGCTATGGATAAAGTGCCATGTGATGAATGTACATTTTATAAGTCAAGAGAAGACTTTGTACGAGACCTTAAAAAATATCCCCCCGACTTATCTAAATTAAAAGGCGAAAGTTTGATACCTAAAGAATGGGAAATATATAAGAAAAAACCTGCTATGACGCAAGAACAAATAGATAAGTTTTGGGATAGAATTAAAAATGGAACGGAGGTAGTAAATAATGAACGCTAGAATGGAAAAGAAAAGCCCTTCACTTGATATAACATTTTGCATAAGCGAATGTAAAAACAAATGTATGAGGCATATAAGTAATTATAATATTGACCCCCGAGAAACAATCAGCATGTGTCGTTTTGATTGCACAGAGGAAGACATACGAGAGCAATGGGAAACAATACAATATTTTAGAGAAAATTTAGATTGGTTTAATAGTTTAGGAGTAGATACACAAAAGCTGCAAAAGGTATTAGATTTAGCAGAAAGACAAATAAAATACTATGGCTAAAAGGAGGAAAAACGTATGATAACATTTGTTATACCTGGGGAGCCGAAAGCAAAGCAACGACCTCGAGTGGGTAAATGGGGTGCATATACACCTAAAATGACAGTACAATATGAGAATTGGGTAAAACAATGCTATGTAGAACAAGCAAATCTAAATTTCATAGGAGAAATAACAGCAACTATAACAGCATATTTTGGAATACCTAAAAGTACAAGTAAGAAAAAGAAAGAGCAGATGTTACTTAATAAAATAAAATGTACTAAAAAGCCTGATACAGATAATATTGCTAAAATAGTTTTAGATAGTTTGAACGGTATAGCATATAAAGACGATAGTCAAATAGTAGAACTACACGTTTTCAAAAAATATTCAGAAGAGCCAAGAGTGGAAGTTGAATTAGAAGGTTTTATTTATAGTCCACCAAGTGTTGACACAGAGTTGAGTTATCTCAATTTAGATACTGAATATCGAAGTTATATCGTATAATAATGAGAGGGAAATAATAAAATGTATATAGACCATATTAAAAATTTCAGATATGAAGATTTTGGCAAAAAAGGAGAACTGTTTGAGATAAACGGCAGAAGACTTAATGCAGACAGTATAGAAAAATTAGAAATAGTTTTTGCTAGAAACATGGGAGAATATCCTAAAGTAACAATTACAACTAAAAATGCAGATATACTTCCATTAGTAGGGGAGGCGAAATAAAAATGAGAAAACACGAGTGTATTTTAGGGTCATATTATATTATAGGTTTATGCAGAAGCAACTCGTATGAGTGCGGTACAGAAAGCGATTTGATAGAATTAACAGCTGACGAAGACCAGCAATGGGAATGGAACAATAAAAACAAGTATTGTCCTGAATGTGGCAAGAAGATAAATTGGAAAGAAATAAACAAAAAATATAAAGAGGGTTAATAGAGATGTGGGATATTTTTATAGAGTTAATGCACCATAAATGCACAATCGGAATATATTTTGACGATTGGTATCATGTATGCACAGAGCAAGACATAAAAGAGATGTCTAAAGAAGGTATGAACTGGCATTGGTTAGAAATGTTTAATTTTTGTCCTATTTGTGGGAAAGAAATAAACTGGGAAAAAATAAATAAAAAATATAAAGGAGAGGATAAGTAATGAACAAATTAGAGAAGGTTGTAATGGAGAAAAATGCAGAAAAATTTACAGAGAATGGAGACGTATCTTACAACTCTACAGGGGATAATATGCTAGATTTATTTTTCTTAACAGCATATTTCGAGAAACATTTAGACGAGGTAAACATAGGTACATCTGAAAAAGAACAGGTATTATCTATGTTTATAAGAGACCCACGTTATGGTTTGGGCAGAAGAGATTTAGGAAGGAGACTAATGTCTTTATCTAAAGTATCTGCACAAAACATAGTAAAAGCTGGTAGATATGACGATTTAGTTTATATACCAACTGATAGCAATTTAGAGTATCTTAAAGAACAATTATATGCTGGTAATGAATTAGCAAAGAAATGGTTGCCAAGATTAACAGGAAAAGACAAACATTATGCTAAAATCTTGTGTAAGATGTGGGGCATAACAGAGAAAGAGTATAGAAAACTTATAAAAACAGATACAACCGTTGAATATAAGTTGTCTTATGCTGAAAAGATTGAAGGCACACCACTAAACGATTTGTTTAATAAAGGCAATTATGCACACCCACTAGTTGATACAATAGATTTTGAAAAAGTACCAAGCCTTGCTATGCTTAAATACTGGCAGACGTTTGCTACAAGAGAAGATATTAAAACTAGATATGAAGAGTATATGAAGAAAGTATCTGAAAAAAAGGCAAAAATTAACACGGCTACCGCAGATGTATATGACGCATTTAAGGTAGCAACTGACGGTTGGGCACCTCAATGTGTTGAAACTAAAGAAATTATCGCAAACAAGATAGTAGAAGATAAGACCTTAGGTGTTGAAATGGACGCAATTTGTATTTTAGATACATCGGGGTCTATGGAGTACGGTGGACTATTAGACAAAGCCTATGCTTTAGCTTACGGTTTGGCTATTAAATCTACTTATGCACCAAATCAAGTTATCTCTTTTAGTTCAAGACCACAGCTTATAACAATACATGGCGATACATTGCAAGAAAAATATAGGTCAATGTTCACAGGAGATTGTTCTAATACTGACTTTGGTAAAGTAATGCAACTATTAAAGAAACTACAAAAATATCCTGAATATCTAATAGTAATATCTGATATGGAATTTGATAGTGGCTCTTGCCAAAGCAAAAAAGAAACAATGCAACTATTCAAAGATAACGGAGCTAACACTAAGATTATATGGTGGAATTTGAACGATAGAAACAAAACTGTGCCTGAAATGGACGAGTATGGGAACATCTATATGAGTGGATATAATCTACAAATGCTAAAACTTTTAGACAACAAATTCAACATGAACACATATTTAGATAATGTTTTAGAAAAATATAAAAAAGATGTTGACTTTCAAGCATAGTTGATGTATAATACACATAGAGAGAAGAAAGGACAGTTTGCCAATAAAAGGTCATACAGCAAAAAATTTTCGCTGCATTGGTTGCAACAAACGACTGAAAATCGTTACTAGGGGTTCAAATCCCCATTTTGACCTTTGTTAGTTCCTGACTAATTAAAATAAAAGGACATACAGCAAAACAATTCAGATTTACTTTTTGCGAAAAAGTACGTTGGGCTCCATGCCCATAACAATCTAATGTCCTTTGTAACGAAAATTTATTCACATTTTTATAAATTAAAGGCTATTTCTGCAAACAAAGTGGCTTGATGAGCCTCCACAGATATTATCATGGGGATAATAAAAATCTATCTTAATAGCCTTGTTCGGCAATAGTTATGCAATTTTCTATATAAAAAGACACTCGGTTTCATTTATAGGGGGTGTCTTTTTTGTGTACTTTTAATACACTTTCGGTTGATTTCGAGAGTGTATTTTTTATTTTAAAATTAAATTATGGAGAACGTAATAGATAAAGTAATGGAATATTATCAAGTAAATATACAAGAAGCAATAAACATAATCAAATTAAGGCGTTCATGTGGAGAATATGATGAATTATTAAGAGATATGAAGGAGGAAGAAAATGACAAATTATAACCCTATGTATTATTATCCGCAGTATTTGCCACCAAGACAAATGTACGATATGAGCGTACAGCAACAAGCTGTTCAAACACAACAAAATGTATTACAAGGCAAAGTAGTGGACGGATATGAAGTAGTCAGAGCGATTGATATTCCGTTAGACGGAAGCACAAGTTTTTTCCCACTTGCCGATGAAAGTGCTATTGCAACAAAAAAATTAAAGCCTGACGGAACGAGCGAGATAAAACTTTACAAGTTATCAGAAGATAACAAAACACCTCAATACATAACAGAAGATAAAGTATCAGAACTAATTAAAGCTGAAACGACAGATATAAATGAGTTAAAAGAAGAGTTGAAGACAATTAAAAGACAGATAAGAGATTTCCAAGATGACTTAAAAGAAGCACAAAAATCAAAAAGGAAGAGTGATGACTAATGGTACAGCAAATACAACAAATGATACAGCAGTTTGGAACGCCTGAAAAGTTAGCAAAAATGCTAATTAAGAAAACAAACAACCCTATGTTAAACAATTTAGTACAATTAGCAGAACAGGGAAATAATGCAAATTTAGAGAGCTTTGCAGAAAATGTATTTAAGGAACGGGGAAGAGATTTTAACAAAGAGTTTTCTGAATTTATGAAAAACTTTAATTAGATACTTATGTGTACACAATTAAGTATAAATTTAGCAAGGAGGTATAAATATGAACTATAATGACGGTCTTTCTGCGTCTGATGTAGCACTATTATCAGGTAACAGATATAGTGGAGGAGCTTGGGGAGATAATGGCAGTTGGTGGATAATTCTTTTCTTAATCTTTGCTTTTGCTGGTTGGGGAGGCAGAGGCTTTGGAGGAAACGACAACGGTGCTATTCCTTATATTATGAACAATGCAACAGACAGCGGCTTACAAAGAGGCTTTGACCAAAACGCAATAATGAGTGGAATTAACTCATTAAACACAGCAGTTAATACTGGTTTTAGTAATCAAGCAGTAGGTCAATGCAATCAAACAACTACATTGTTACAGAGCATAAATGGACTACAAAATCAATTATGTGATAACAGATATGATATAACAAGTGCTATCACTAACACAGGTTATGCTTTGAACAACACTATGATGACAAACGAAATGGCAAGGCAACAATGTTGCTGCGAAACAAAACAAGCTATTGCTGATTTGAAGTACACAGTAGCAACTGAAAACTGTAGCGACAGAGCAGTATTACAAGAGGGTGTAAGAGATATAATCGCTTCTAACACAGCAAACACGCAGTTGATATTGGATAAATTATGTCAACAAGAGATAGACGCAAAAGATGACATAATAAACAGCTTGAGAACTCAAATCAATATGCAGAATTTGGCTGCTTCACAGACAGCCCAAACAGCACAGCTTATAGCTGACAATAATGCACAAACAAGAGATTTAATAAATCGCATTGCACCATATCCACAACCTAGTTTTCTTGTAGGCAACCCTTATGCTTATAACGGATATACTAACTGTAATTGCGGTTGCAACTGTGGGAACTTGTAATTGAATATTTCCGCTTTTTGGCGTGATTTTTGGGGTAGTTAATCATGCTACCCCTATTTTTGTATAAGGAGGTAAAACAATGGAATGTATAAGAAATTGCAGATTGTGTAACAAAGTAGTAATATCTCAAAGCATAACTTTTACTGATGATGAACTAGTGGTAAATCTTCCGCAAAGAGCTTATGAGAATTGCACAAAGTATTGTATTATATTTGCACAATCAATACCCGCTGAAACGACCATAAATGCCCCTGTAGTGTTTACAATAGGAACAGATACTACTACTACTTACCCGTTCTTAAATAACGATTGTACCCCTATTTATGCTTCACAGGTAAGGACAAGACATTTATATCCTACAAGAGTTAATACAGGAGTAGAGGAAGGCGTATTTAAGTATATAGGTAATTGTTGCTTACCTAGTAATGCAACTACTACAATAGAGAGTTTGCCTATACCAGCGGCAACAGAAGCTACTGGAAACACAGGCTCGAGAGGAGTGAAGAAGAGTGCATAAGATATTAGAGATGATAGATAGGGAACTACAATGTATTGAAGATACTAACGAATTAAACCCTCAAAATATTGAAGTATTAGGAAAACTTGTAGATATAAAGAAAGACATTTACAAAATCAAAGAAATGGGAGGAGAAGAAGAAATGCGATACGATAGATACGGGGCTAAACGTAGAGATAGTAGAGGTCGTTATATGGAAGGTAGAAGAAATCGTATGCCCGATATGTATTGGGAAAAAATGATGGACGGATATGAAGATTACACAGACGGTATGGAGAGGTATCGTGCTAATGGTAATTATGGCGACCACGATAAAGGCATGGAAGCACTTGAATATATGCTAGAGAGTGTAGTTGATTTCGTTGACTACTTACATAACAATGCAGATAGTCAAGAGGAAACAGAGCTGATTAAAAAGTACATTAGAAAACTCAAAGAGATGTAATGTATAGGTATTATAATTGCAACCCTCTTAATCGACAAGTAAATGATTGCGTTGTAAGAGCAATATCACTAGCAGAAAACAAATCGTGGAATGAAGTATTTGTAGAGTTATCTGAATTGGCGGCGAAACAATGTATTTTGATTGACGATACAAATTTCGTTGACTGGTACTTGACTGAAAACTACAATACATATTGTTATATATGTAACAAACAACATCTAACGATAAAAGAATTTCTGAAATTATATCCAAAAGGAAAATATCTTATAACAGTAAAAAATCATATAACGTGTGCGATAGATGGTTGCGTATATGATACGTGGGACTGTACGAGCAAAAGGATATGGAGCGTTTATAGAGTTGACTAACTACATATTATATGATATATTTAATTTGCTATGTACTAGTTGAATTGTTATATATAACGTGGGGCTCGTAATTGTGCGGGCGGTAGAGATTACTTCGGTAATCTCTATTTTTTTATAAAAATTTCTTAAAAAAGTATTGACAATATATATAGTATATAATATAATTAAAATAAAGAGAGGGGGGAATGAAAAATGACAAAGCAAGAATTAAACAGATTAGAAGAATTAAATTACAAATTTAGAAGGAGCTGGGACGAAGAAAAAGAGGTATCAGAATTGAGAAGCAGACGTCTTGATGAATTAGAAGAGTTGGCTAACCAACGAGGCTATTTAACAGAAGACGAAGACAATGAGTGGGACGAGCTTCACAGAATTATTTGGGACGAAAATGAAGCCGACCTACGAGAATGGTCGCAAATGTAAAGGGGGAATAGAAGTGGATATTGTAAAGTATAAAAGGGGACAGGTGTGGTGGCAAAGAAACACTACAACAACATATTTAACGGGAGTGCAAGGAGGCTCTCGACCTGTGATAATTGTTAGCAACGATATGGCTAACAGATTTTCACAAGGAATAACTGTTGTGCCACTAACAACGGCAGACAAGAAAAGTTTGCCAACACACGTTAATTTATCAATAATGTCTGACAAGCAGAGCATTGCACTCTGTGAACAAATTAAAACAGTCGGTATAGATACTTTTGGAGATTATGTTGGTACATTAAGTGAGACAAAGATGACCGAGATAGAAGGAGCTATCTTGATAGCACTAGGTTTTAAGCCAGTAGATATACAAGCTCCTGAAATAGTAGAAAACATGATAGAAAACGTAGAAAACATTACGAACTCTGATTTTGAGGAATTGGAAGAGGAAAAGCCTATTGAATTTCATAGCAGTAAGGCAAAAAGGTTTTCAAAACGTGAAAGAGAAATGATTTTAAGATATATGCAAGGACATTCCTTGACAGAAACAGCAAAATATTTTTCCGAGATACTAAATCTCGATTATAAGAAATTATATTCAAGACTAGCACACATGAAAAGACTAGTTAGATAGAGAGGTAATTACAATGTACATAACAAAAGGAAGAACAAACAAAATAAAAATATTAAAAGAGTTTGAAATATTTGAAGAAGCAATAAATGAATGGGTTATACTTGATACTAGACAATTTAGGTGGTATGGTCTTAATCTTGAAAAACATTTTATTGCAATGACTATTGAAGGAAAGTTTAGAGTATTTGAGAAAGAAGATTTTTGCATTGAACTAAAAGATATTTTTGCTATATTTGATACATTAAAAGAAGCGGTCGAATATGTAAAAGAACACGAGAGAGGAGAATAAAAATGGGGAATAGGGCAGTAATAACAAATTATGTTATGGAGGACGAAACAGAAGAACATTTTGAGCAAACAAAAAATGAAAGAGTAGGCATATATGTTCATTGGAATGGCGGCAGAGAAAGCATAGAGGCTTTTCTAAAGTATTGCGAATTAAGGGGTTTTAGACCTACTGACGAAGACAACTACGGTTGGGCAAGACTTTGTCAAGTAATAGCAAATTTCTTTGAAAAAGATGGACTGTCTATTGGAATAGATACCTGTAGTAATCTTGATTGTGATAATTGGGATAACGGCGTTTATTTGATAGGAGATTGGAAAATAAAAGATAGATTATATTTTGACGCAGAGGAGAAAAGCATAAGCCAGTCAGAGTTAGCCAAAGCAATAATTGAAATAGACAAATCACAGCCATACGAGCAACAAATTGGCAAAGAAGGTATTATGAAATTAGCAATGAAAGGGGAACTTTAACATGGAAACAAATAATTGGAAAGTCGATATTGACCAAGTCAAAAGAAATAACAGAACTAGACATATTACGTTGCCGTTTTTAATGGCACAAGATATGGGAATAGAGATAGGCGACTATGTACGCCTTGAATATGACGATGAGAAAAAGACAATCACAGTATCAAAAATTTAAAGGAGGTATAAAATGGTTAAATGTGATGAGGGGAACGTAGAAATTGTTGGAACGGAAGATACTATATGTGCCGAAGTCCTAACACTCGTTAGAATTTTAAGGGAACGCATAAGCGAAAATGCTTTAAGTGCGTTTGACGAAGTTTTGGCTGATTTTATAGAGCCAAAAGCTGTAAAAGAAGATAACAAAATTATTAGACTTGTAAAACGTGAGGGGGAATAAATATGTTATATGCAATAATAATCTTGGCTATTGTTGCTATAGTGGGTTTTATTATAGGGTGCAATTCATACAGACTTGAAAATATAATGGCTGGAGTATGTATAACATCTTTTGTAATGATTATAATACTTTCAATAGTAGGTTGCATTACTGGGTTTATAAATTATCCTAGAACAGAAGGTACGCAACAGGGCGTTATAACAGCGGTTGATTTAGAAGGTGTATTTTTTAGAAGATATGAAATATATCTAAAATCTAGCGGATATACAGGAGAGGAAACAGTTTATAAGATATATGAGAATGAAACAGAACTTGCTAAAGAACTAAAAGCGAATATTGGTAAAGAAGTAAGATTAAATTACGGACATGATGGAGGATATATAGGAGCATTTAGTTGCGGAACATATCACATCAAGTCTGTTGAAGCATTAGAGGATAATAATAATGATTAAGAGTGATTGCGGAAGAGTAGATTTTAAGGGAATGTGGATAGAAATGCTGACTGATACAATCAATATAATTGATTTCGTAAGAAAAGAAATAAAACAAGACAACCCAGCGTTTCTTGAAACATTTGATGATACGGTGGTAAAGCATTCTGAAAAAGGAGGTAATACAAATGAATAAAGAATTATTACAAAAAGCCATAAACATATATGGCAGAGAGGCACAACAAGATATGTGTATAGAGGAGATGTCTGAACTAACGAAGGCTATTTGCAAGGCAAAACGTAACAGATATTATCTTACGACACAGATAAAAGAAAATCTATATGAAGAGATTGCTGATGTGTACATCATGCTAGAGCAATTAGTAATGATGTACGATTGCGAAAACGAAGTGAAAAAGCAGATAGCAAATAAATTGGCTAGGCTAGAAAGTAGGTTGAGAGAAAATGACTAATTTTGAGAAAGCAAAAGAAATCTTTGATTTAGAAATCGATAGAGGTAACTTTTGTCAAGCAATACACAGATTAAGAGGAGAAGGGTTTTGTTTAGGCAAGTGCGAAAAATGTAGGAACTGGTTAAGACAAGAATATAAAGAAGCAGTATTAGACGAACTTGAAAAAGAGTATTTGCTTAATGTAATAAAGCCTTTTTACAAAAGAGTGTTAAGCATTGTGAAGTTAAATGATATTCAAAACAAAAATAAAGAATATATTTCGATTGTTATAAAAGAATATAACGACACAAAGTGCGATATAACATTTCCTTATTTTGACAAAGACACGATGTATAAAAACATGAAAAGAAGCAAGAAATACACATTAAAAGAATTAGGCTTATAGGAGAAACAAAATGCCGATAAAAAAAGAAGACAGAAGCAGATACCCGTCTAACTGGAAGGATATAAGACAAGATATACTAGCGAGAGCTGATAATAAATGTGAGTTCTGTGGCATAGAAAACTACACAATACGAGAGAATGGGAGTAAGGTAGTGCTTACAATAGCACATTTAGACCATACTCCTGAAAATTGTGATTATAGTAATTTACGAGCGTTGTGTCAAAAGTGTCATAACACTTATGATATGCCGAATAGAGTAAAAAATAGAAAGAGAGGGAAATAAAATGATTAAAAATGAGAATGGTAATGTAGAGATAGTTGAAGAAAACGATGTGAATGTTTTATTAGAAATTGAGGAGCTATTAGAAGAATGTGTAAAGCAAAACCCTGATAGTGTTCATAGAGCGGTTTTGGCTTCAATGTGTGAGATGATTTGCAAAAAAGGTCATTTTGTACGTGGCGTTGACAGAAATCAAAAAAATCAAATTATAGAAGAAGGAATAAGACATGGGAAAAAAACACAAACTATGGCAGATGAAATTATAGAAGAGTTAAGACAGGCTTTGCTAAATGGGGGAATTTAGAATGACCGTAAAAGAACTTATAAGTGCATTAGAAAAAGTAAAAGACAAGAACAGGAAAATTGTTGTTTCTGATATTAACGTCAATTTACTTGTCGGTGCATATTATGACATATTAGATGTAGGCATGGTGGTAATAAATGATATTGAACGCCCCGACATAGTAATTGCAATAGACTTTTTTGACGAAAAATCTAAAGTAAAGAGAGGTAATAAAAATGGAAAAAGGAGGTAATATAAATGGTTAAAAGCAAATCAATTATGCAAAATAATGGGGAAATTGGTGTTGAAACTCACGTTGAAGGAAATGCACAAGATGTCATGTTCGAGATAATTTCGGCTATCAGAAGTTTTAGAAGGGCTTTGGCAAATTATAGTCAGAAAGAAGAAATGTGGCAAGAATTTGGAGAATATGTAAAAAGATTATTAGATAAAGATTTAACAGAAGAGGATAATGATGAAGACTATGAGGAGGAAAACTAATGATTAAGTGTGAAGAAGCAGACAATTTTACAAATCATGTAGAATTAGACGGTAAGAGCGGCGAACTTGCTGACCAAACTTTATCTATAATTAAAGTGCTAAAAGACACTATATCAGATAAAGCGGGTAATGAAATATTATGGAAAAGATTTGTCGCAGACGCTATAAAAATATTAAAGGAGAAGAAAAACAATGGAATATCACAAGATTGAAGGCTTATTTAAGCGAGATGAACAAACAAAAAAATTAACAAGCGAGTACAGAAATCAGACAGTAGAGTTCTTAAAAGATAATCAATGGGAATTTACTGAAAAAGTAGATGGCACTAATATTCGCATTATATGGGACGGACACAAAGTTATGTTAGCGGGTAGAACTGATAAAGCACAAATACCTACACCGCTTGAAACAAGGCTAATAGAGCTATTTGGCGGAGATGTGAACGAGCAGATATTTGAGCAGAATTTTGGCGAAAAAGAAGTAATATTGTTTGGCGAGGGATATGGTGGAAAGATACAAAGCGGTGGCAGATATAAACCGACCGAAGATTTTATCTTATTTGATGTCAACATAGGTGGCAATTATCAATCGAGAGAAACTGTAGAAGAAGTTGCTAAAATGTTTAATCTTGACGTAGTGCCTATCTTATTAACAGGAACTATTGAAGAGGGTATTGAGTATGTAAAGACAAATAGACAGTCTAAAATAAGCGATACGGCTGAAATAGAAGGTGTTGTAGGAAGGACTAAAGTAGAGCTACAAGACCGTTGCGGCAACAGAGTTATTGTAAAGATAAAATATAGTGATTTTAAGGAGTAAAATTATGGGATATTTAATTTTGATATGGATAATTGCTTTAGGCGTTGGCATACTAGGCGATATATTAGCTGAATTAGGTTGCACTACTGGCTGTTTATTGATGATAATTTCTGTGTGCTTGTGTATAACAGCGACTATACAAACAATAGTTTATATAATAACGCAAATGCAAAAGCTGACAATGTGAAAGGAGAATAGAAATGTGCCTATTTAATAGAAAAAAGATAAAAAAATTGGAAGAGAAACTTGAATATGAACAAAAACTAGTGCAGGTTTTAGAAGAAAGAAATAGAGATTTAGAAAAAAGAATAAATGAGCTTTATAAAGACCATTCCACACAAATAATAGAAAATCGAAAGGCTTATGATTGGATACAAAAAATACTTGAAACTTTTGGGACAGTAGAAACAAGGGACAAAATGTATAAAATACCAATTTACAAAGAAGAGTTTAAGCCTTATGTAGAAGGAATGGGCTATCCTTTAATTGAAACAGAAAGAATTGTAATACCTACAATAGTTATTTCAAAAATGGAAGACAGGAGCTTTTAACATGAGAGAATTATTTATTACAAGAATAAAAAGAGAGAACAAAGAATTAAAACAAGAAGTAAAAGAATGGGTACGTCTAAATCAAATGCAAAACGAAAGAGAATATAGAAGTAAATTCTTAAAAGAATTTCAAGCAGAATATGGCGAACTTGCATACCCTGATTATGACGAAATCTATGAAAGATATGATAAGCTAAAAGAAGAAAACAAAAATCTTAAAGAACAATTAGAGAGGTGGTTACAATGATAAAGTGTAAACAAGGACAAATAGAAATCGAAGGAAATTTAGAAGAAACTTTAACGGAATTGATACACGTTATACATGGAATTAGAGAAACATTAAAAGACGGAGAAGAGAAAGATTATTTTGACATGATTATAAGAAGTGTACTAAATAATACAAATGAAACAAAAAAGTTTTTTGACGCAACGGTAACATCTATGGAAGTAGAGAGGCAAGAGAAAAATGAAGGAGAAACCAAGTGATTTTGAATTATTTGTAGGCTTATTACAAGCCTGTGATTTAGTTCTTAACTCTTCACAAGTAACTAATGACCGATTGTTGAAAGAGTTAGAAAGACAAAATAAAGAATATCTGACGAAGATTATAGAGCAGAACGAAACTATAATCAAAAATCAGGAAAAAATATTACAGAGGCTAACCTCTGATTAAGGAGCTGATAAAATGAGTTTTCAAGCAATGATACACACCGATTGCTATACAATAAATTTTGTAGATAGCAAACATGAAAAGTTGATTTCCCCCGAAGACGCAAGAATACATTGGGGTATAACACGTTTTGACGAAAAAGGTATCTATATTAGGGACGACTTAAAAGTAGGGGAAACGAAGAAAATACTAATTCACGAGCTAGTTCATGCTTTCGCAGATAGTTATGGTTTTGGTCAAGTAGAATGGACGGAAGAGATTGTTGCTGACTTCCTAGAACAATATTTTAATGAAATCAATGCTATAATAAAAAATTATGAGGTTTATATTGCAACGAAGCACGAAAACCCTGAAACAACCGCACAAATATACTTTGGCGAATAAATTGACTTTAACACTAAATCTGATATAATAGAGGGGGAAAGAAAATGTGGGCAGAAGTTATTGAGAGATTTCCAGCAAAACCGATAAAATGAGGTGTTTGATATGAGGGATATTAGTGAACTAAACTACAACCTTATATGTACTAATTGCACTAGACATTGCAATTACGCCCTACTTAATATGTCTCACCATTATTCAAATGGTGCAGAAGTTTGGAAGTGTACTAATTTCTGCCCCAACATCGTATATGACAGAGAAACATTGAGAAATCAGGTGTTCGTAGAAGAAAGACAAATTGACAAATATTTTGAGAGGTTAAGGAGAAAAAGAAATGCAGATAGTTTATAAGAAATTAAGCGAGTTGAAACCTTACGAGAACAACCCACGATTAAACGAAGACGCAGTACCTTATGTAAAGAAAAGTATTGAGGAATTTGGCTTCAAAGTACCTATTATTGTTGATAAAGACAATGTAATTGTAACAGGACATACACGATATAAAGCAAGTAAAGAATTAGGCATGAAAGAAGTGCCTTGTATTGTAGCAGATGATTTAACAGATGAGCAAATAAAAGCATTTAGATTAGCTGACAACAAAGTAAGCGAACAAGCATTATGGAATTTTGACTTACTATCAACAGAATTAGACGAAATAATAAATATAGATATGGAAGAATTTGGCTTTGATTTAAGTTTAGATGAAGAAGAGCCTGAAATAATAGAAGATGAAGCACCCGAGCCGCCAAAAGAGCCGAAATCAAAATATGGAGAGATATATATACTAGGCGAACATAGGTTAATGTGTGGAGATAGCACTAAACAAGAAGATATTGCGAAGCTAATGAATGAAGAAAAAACGAATATGGTATATACTGACCCACCTTATGGCATGAATTTAGATACTGATTATACAAAAATGAATGCGAATAGTGGTGCTGAATTTAGGCAACGTAAAAAGATTGTTAGTGGCAAAAAATGGGACGAGGTAATAGGAGATAATGGAGATTTCAAAGACGAACTAGTTACTACTATTTTTGATAATTTTGATTATTGCGATGAGATATTTATATGGGGAGCAGATTATTATCCTGAACTATTAAAAGATTATAAGAAAGGCAATTTTATAATTTGGGATAAAAGAGAAGATAACGAGCAATTCGATAAAATGTTCGGAAGCCAATTTGAAGTGTGCTGGAGCAAAAATAAACATAAAAAGGAAATAGCAAGAGTAAGATGGTGCGGAGTATTCGGCACAGAAAAAGAATTTGACAAAAAAAGAGTACACCCAACCCAAAAGCCTACTGAATTATCGAGGTGGTTTATTAGCAAATACTCTAATAAAGATGATTTAGTAGTAGATATTTACGGTGGGAGTGGCAGCACTTTAATAGCTTGTGAACAATTAAATAGAAAATGTTATATGATGGAGTTAGACCCTAGTTATGTAGATGTAATAATACAGAGATGGGAAAATTTTACAGGCAAAAAAGCAATAAAAGAGAGGTAAATAAAATCAATCTATAAATGTAAGGCATGATGTTATGATTAAAAGGCGAATTAAACTAGCACGTTTAGTAACAATTAAAAGAGCTAGAAAAGCATTAAGAAAAGCGTTATTTAAGCAAGAATTGGAAAAATGTGGCTTTTTAGTAGAAAGAGCTAAAGATATAAGAAAAAATCACCCTGATTTATTTGGAGGAAGAGAATGAATAAAATGTCAGAAGAGCTATTTAATAATATAGGCTATGCAGAAGACGAAACTTGGACACTAAAAGACAGTATAAGATATTTAGACAGAACAAAGAAAAAAGCAATAGTGTTATACAAGAAAAGGAAAACATTCAGAGTTTACTCCATAGAAGGTGTTACAGACGTTACTATGGAAGAATTAAAAGCTATATTATGCAAATGTGCCGAACTAAATATGCTTGAAAAAGATATGAGTATATGGAAAGGAATAGTTATATGAACAGAACGCATTGCTATATACCTATAGATAAAGAATTAGTTACTAGATGTATTTGTATGTTCGCTACATATACCGACATAAAAGGAGAAAAGAAAATGATACCAACAACTATGACATCAGATGAAATAAAAGAGTTGAGAGATGATACACTATGGATATAAACAGAAACAAAACATTCAAATTTGTATCTATAGATAAAGACAACAACTATTTCGATTTGTCTTATGAGATACATGATTTAGAAATAAAAGATTTAGATGATGATATAAAAACTTTTATGAATGATTACTTACTATAGATAAAATATACATAGATTATAGTAAAATATAATACTTTATAACTCTCTCTATGAAAGGAGTTGATTAACTTTGGCTAATAGTTTAGATAACCTTCGCCCTAACATAACAACCACCGAACAAGCACAGGCTCTAGGTCGCAAGGGTGGTTTGGCTTCAGTAGAAAGTAAAAGGCGGAAGAAGACCATGCGAGAGAACGCAGAATTATTGCTGTCGTTACCATTGAAAGAAGGCAAGTTGAAAGAGCAGATAAAGGCTTTGGGGCTGTCTGATGACGACTTAACAAATCAAATGGCAATGATGGCTAGTATGCTGAGAAAAGCATTATCAGGCGATGTAAATGCTTTTAACACATTACAGGCTACAATAGGGGAGAAGCCAGTAGCAGAGGTTGTATTAACACCGAAGAAGACTGATATAGATGTAGAAGAGATAAAGAAACGGTTGCCACCAGTATTACATGAGAAAGAAATCGCTATAAAAGAGGTAAAATTAGCAGAAGAAGACGTTTAGCTCCTCCAGTTTTTCCATTTTTGGTAAAAAATGTTAAAAATAAGAATGGCTTGATAGAGAGGAAAAATGACATTGGCTCACGGGCGGAGTATCGGAAGAAGACGTCAAAAAATTTCCAATTTTGAAAAAGAAGCGGAAGAAGCCTGTTCGGCAGGAAGGCGGAAAAATTTTTCGAAAAATGCCACGGTAGGGTAGGGAAGGGGGAAATGTCAAAAATTTCCAACCTCTGTAATAATGATGAATAGTGTATTCCATGCCCTATAGTGTCTGTTTTGCTCGAAAATGCCCTAAAAAACGTTTTTATTTCTGCCTATGTAATTATATCAAACGAGAGAAAAAAGCCCTCAAAAGGCAAATATGGAGCTCCCAGTTATTCCTTTGCATGGGCTTTTATAATATTATAGGCAACAACAAAATAAAAAAGAGGGCTTTTATACCCTCTTTTTATTAGTGTGTGGCAGCAACGCCCAAAATATGCAAGTAAAGACGAGCGGTGCAAATATTACGAATTTTATGATATTTATAAAGACTTTTAGAGTTTGCAACCAAACCGCCCGTTTGCGTCGTTTCATTTCCTGGATATATTCCTCAGCTGTGGGCGGTCGGTTTTCTTCATGATGTGCTTTCCGTTTTTCTGTGTCTTTTAATATTTTATAATATATTTTATAGTTATTTTCTATTAAGGCAGCTCGTGCCAATTCTCCGCGTTGCTGTAGTGCTTTTTTAATTATAGTGTCGCGCGTTTCAAATGTGTATGCGCTTTTGATATTTTCCAAACTCAAAAATTCGGTTTCTAAAAACTGTGGCAAGATGAAACTTTTATAGTCTTTATAAAGTGTTTCAAATTCTGTGCTCTCTTCTCTCTTGCGTTGTGCCTCTGCTCTTGCTCTGTCGCGCTGCTCTTTCTCTTTTTTACGTTGTGCCTTGTCGCTGATATATTCATTTGTCAAACGTGCAAGGTTGTTTCGGCTGTTTGCCATTTCTCCACCTCCCGCAATGTTTGTTTGAAACTCTCAATATTTATATTATAGTTTGCCAAGTCGTGCGGCGTTACTATATCAATATACAAGTTGAGCGCGTCTATTATGTTTTTGTAGTGCTGCAATTTCATTTCGTGTGCCTCTTGCTCTTCTTTTTTCTCTTGGCGGCGCTCTTCGGTTAGCTCCTCCAGGTAGCTTTTGAAAATTTCCACCTGCTGAGATTTGAAACGTAATAAGTTATTTATAAATTCCTTACATTTTCCAAAATACCTTTCCAGTTCCTGGAAATTCTCTATATACTCATTTTGAATAAAATTATAGAAATCTTCGAAATTGACCGTGTCGCGCCTAATATCTACATAATTATAAAATTCTTTAGGCAATACGTAGAAACTAGAAGTGTTGCCAATATATCGGCAAAGCTCGAGGTCGTTTTCTTCTTTAAACCTGCCAAACTCAATATTGCAAAAAAATTCAAACTCGTTTGATACATCTTCTGGCGTTAATTCTGGAAAGTCTTTTGAAAAGTTGCCTATATAATAGAAAACCTCATAGACTTTGAAATTATAACTTTTGAAAAGAATTTCGTTTCGTTCTATCCATCTTTTGAGCTGTGCTTTAGTTAGCATTAGACCGCCTCTCTTTCCAAATAATAAGTATCAAATTTTTTTCCGCTTTCGTGGTTTTTTAATTTGTACCCGCAACGGCTCAAAATATCCCAGAAACAACTCACTCCGACGCCACCTTCGAAATATGGCAAGATATTATATCCGCTGCCATATCCTAGGCTTTCGCGCCATGTTACGCAATTGCCGCAACCTGTGGATTTGTAAGGCTCTTTATTTTCTGCCAATACTTTCTCAGCTTGTCTGTATAATATGCGCATGATTTCCGCCGATTGGTTGAAAGCACTACCTACAGCGGCGCTTTCTTTATCATATCCCCAGCCATGGGCGCTGCTTTCATATATTCCGCAGCCCGTGCGAACGGTTGCTGTCGGCGTGTACCCGTGCCATTCGACAATAACTCGGATATATTCGATTTCCTCAGCATTCTCTGCCTTTTCTAATTTTTGTAATTTCTCATTTGCATATTTGAGCGTTTCTGCGTTTGCTTTTTTTGTTGCTTTTTTCCTTGCGGTTGCCAAAGGCAGCAAACCGCTTTCGTATTTCTTTTTGGAGTTTTCAGACAAATAATATTTCATACTATTTTCATTTTCCTCAATATCTTTTAAGGTCTTTTTTATTGCTTCTTTATAATGTTTTTCTAACTCTTTTCTTAATAAATCAAACATTTTTTTCCTATCCCCTTTCTATTTTCTTTTTTATTTCTATCTATTTTCTGCGTTCGCCTCCCTCCAGGTTTGCCACGTTCCGCCGTTTCTCAAATGCTCATGATATGCAGCCAACGGGCTTTGCGGTTTACTCTTCACTCCGTTATATATCGCAACGGCAACGAATAAAATTAAAATAAGTTTCAAAATATTTACTATAAATTTTTTGGCGTTCCATTTGTTTTTTTTCATTTGTGATTTCTCCCTTCTTAAAATGGCAATGCTTCATGGTATAGCATTTGAGATTTGATTTCCTGGGCTTTTTTCTCTGTGCGTTCTAATGCGGCTTTCAAATCCTCAATAACATTTATTTCCGCCGCGTTCAACTCGTACACTATGCCCGTTTCGGTATCTTTCACAAAACAGAACCAATCCTCCAAACCTGCATCGTTTGCCTTTCCGACTGCTTCTATCCAATCGGTCAGGTTTTCGGCTCTCAACTCATACCCTCCGCCTTTCAAATGCTCATATAAATTATACACTAACATTCGCTTTCGCCTCCCTTCTTTATATTATTATTATAATATATACTATATATATTGTCAACACTTTTTGAAATATTTTTGAAATTTTTTTCTCTGTATTTTTTTGTAAGAAATGTAAGAAAATGTAAATATCCCTACCCCAAACACTTTTTCGATAAGCCCTACCTCATGCTTTTTTACCCCCGTTTGCACCGCAAGGGTTTTGACATATAAACTCTGCGATGGTATAATGCAAGTGGAATACACATAAAGAGAGAGGAGAGAGATATATGGTAAAGGTATTAGAATTATTTGCGGGTATAGGTGCATGTAGTAAGGCATTAGAGTATGGAGGGGAAGAGTATGAGATAGTGGACGCGGTGGAGATAGATAAATATGCGATAAGTAGTTTTAATGCGATACACGGGACAGAGTTTAAGGTACAAGATATAACGGAGTGGGATAAAGATGTGGAAGTTGACTTGATAATGCACGGAAGTCCATGCCAAGATTTTTCGGTAGCGGGTAAACAAGCAGGAGGGGACATAGGAAGTGGGACGAGGTCAAGTTTGATGTATGAAACGATACGAATAGTTGGGAAGATAAGACCGAGATATGTAATATGGGAGAATGTAAAGAACATATTAAGTAAGAAGCACAGGCATAATTTTGACAGTTATTTAGATACGATGAAAGCATTGGGGTATAGGAATTATTATGAAGTATTAAATGCGAAGGACTATGGAGTACCGCAGAATAGGGAGAGAGTATTTACAATATCAATAAGGAATGATGTAGAGGGGGAGTTTGAATTTCCCGAAAAAGAAGAGTTAAAGATAAGATTAAAAGACGTATTAGAAGAAGAAGTAGAAGGTAAGTATTATTTAGACGACAAGCAATTAAAGAGGTTAAAGACAACGAATTATGAAAGGGGTAAATTTGAAAACAGAGTAAAGGACGAAAATGGAATAATGTCCACATTATGTGCAAGAGATTATAAAGACCCCCAATGTGTGCAAGTAGGGGAACTAGACATGAAAGGTTTTGACCAAATGAAGAGGGTATATTCAGGGGAAGGCATATCTCCTACATTAACTTGTATGGGAGGAGGCAACACAGAACCTAAAATAATAACTTGTAATATTCCTCAAATGGTTAGAGTGCGTAAATACCCAGTGGATACTGACAAATTAAAAGAAGTTTTAAGGGAAGCGAAAATAGAAACGGAAGTAACAAATAGAGAGATAGCAGAAGAATTAGGAATACCTATAACAAAAGTGGAACATTATTTTAGAAAAGACGATTGTTTTGCGATACCAGAAGCTGATTTATGGTTGCGATTAAAGAGTTTGTTAAAAATAACGACTGATGAATTTGATGAAAGTATAATGACTTTTGAAGAACGTGAAGGCACTTATGAGAAGTCGGAAAGATGTTATTGTGGAGAAGGCATTGCACCTACATTAACGCAACAAGAAGAGAAAATAATAATAGATAATTCTGTAAAACCTAGTGTAGCAGAAAATTTTGAACGAGAGAAAGAAGAGATATTAAAAAGTGATAAAGACATATACGAGGCACAATGTGAAAAAGGGTGGAATGATAATAAAGTAGGTCTTAAAATATCTCCTACAATACGAGAGAGTAGTAGTTCTATATATGGTTTAGACAATAATTACCGAATAAGGAAATTAACGCCAAAAGAATGTTGGAGGCTAATGGGCTTTAGAGATTGTGATTTTGAAAAAGCAGCTAAAGTATGCAGTAATAGTCAATTATATAAACAGGCGGGTAATTCTATATGTGTACCTGTGTTACAAGGCATATTAAGGAATTTATTAAAGGGGGAACAAAAATGATATATGGGTATGGGAGTGAGAGATGTGAAGAGAGTATAAGAGTGGATAGTACAGGGATAAGTTTACTGAAAGGTTTAGGTAAGATGAGTAGAGGGGACACGTTAAGGTTAGGAAGTAAGGAATATGTGAAGAACATAGAGAGGTTGAGTGAGGTATGTGGGAGCATGGGAATTATATTAGAGATAGAGGAGAAGAAGGTAGAGCCGAGTAAGAGACGGGAGAAGATAAAAGCTGGAGTAGTAGGAAGAGGAAGGAAGGTGGAGAAGTATAAGAGTAAGAAAGAGGACGAGGTAATGAAGCTGTATGAGGTAGGAATGAAGAGTGTGAGTGAGTGTTGTAAGGAATTAGGTGGCATAACGAGGAGCTATTTTCATAGGAAGTATAGGGAGTGGTCGAAGCGATGAGTAATGAAGAGGCGTTAGAGATACTAGAGGGAATACGAGAGCCGAGTTATGAAGAGTTAAAAGACACGTTAGATTTAAGTATCTATATGGGAAAAGCGGACAGTATAAAGAAGGTACGAGCAGAGAGTGTAAGAAGGATAGAGAGAGGGTGGCAAGTAGAGGACTACTATGAGTTGTGTAAGCGTAGTTATTTAGGTTTAGCGGAGAGTAGTTTTGATGACTATTTAATTTATTTAGAGTGGGACAGACCAGCTGAGAAGAAGTTTTATCTACCTCGAAGGAAGATATTAAGTAGGGTAGTAAATGAGTTGCAGATGTTAGAGGACGGAGATTTAGAGGAGATATTTTTGCAAATGCCACCACGTGTAGGAAAGAGTTCAATAGTAATGTTTTTTCTGACGTGGATAATGGGTAAATATCCTGACAATAGTAACTTGTATGTAGCGTTTTCTGATATGATAACAAGAGCGATGTATAGTGGTGTAATGGAGATATTGACAGACCCAGTAACGTATTTGTGGAAGGACGTATTTGGGGATAGGACGATAGCTGACACGAACAGTAAAGATGAAACGATAAACATAGATAGGCATAAGCGATACCCGACACTAACTTGTAGGTCTTTGTATGGCTCGTTAAATGGAGCGTGTGATTGTGATAAATATTTAATAAGTGATGATTTATTGAGTGGAATAGAGGAGGCGTTAAACCCAGTAAGATTAGAAACAGCGTGGGGACACGTAGATAACAATATGTTGACGAGAGCGAAGAGTAGTGCGAAAAAGATATGGATAGGCACGTTGTGGAGTACAAAAGACCCTATATCGACACGAAAGATGTTGTTATTAGAGAGTGATAAATATAAGAATATAAAGTGGAGGGACATACAGCTACCAGCGTTGAATGAGAAAGACGAGAGTAATTTTGACTATGATTATGGTGTAGGCTTTAATACGGAGTATTACGTACAAAGACGTAGTTCGTTTGAGATAAATAATGACATGGCTTCATGGTTAGCACAATATCAGCAATCGCCAATAGATAGACAAGGAGCGTTGTTCGAGCCAACTACTATGAATTATTATAATGGGATATTGCCTGAGGGAGAGCCGAACAGAATATACATGGCTTGTGATGTTGCGTGGGGTGGTGGCGACTATTTTGCGGCAGCGATAGTATATTCGTATGATGAGGGAGATTTTGTAGAAGATGTAATCTATAATGACGGGGATAAATATATAACACGACCTATTGTAGTGAATAAGATATTGAAGCATAAGATACAAGCTGTGCAATTTGAGGCGAACAATGGTGGACATGAATATGCTGATATAGTGAATGACGAACTGAAAACGCAAAACTATAGATGTAACATAACGAGTGCGGCAGCTCCTTCAAATAAGAAAAAAGAGATACGTATATATGATAAATCGCCTGAGATACGAGAATTGTATTTCAGAGATACAAGTTGCAGAACGAAGGAATATTCAAAATTCATGCAAAATCTGTTCTCTTTTACGGTAACTGGAAAAAATTTACATGATGACGCACCTGATTGTTTAGCAATGATAATAGACATGAAGAATAAAGTACGAAATAGAGTTGAGGTATTTAAGCGTCCGTTTTAATTTGAAAATTGAGTTAGGAAGTAGTATATTAGAGTTAGGGGAGAGAAAACCCTATCCCTTAAAACCCTCTCTAAATGCAAGAAAACAAGTGTAGAAATATGCTTGTTTTTTTGTATGGTGTAAAAATGCTTGAAATAATTTACATTATATGGTACTTTTTTTATAGCGAGGTGAGTTCATGTTAGCAGAAACTGTGATAAAAGAAGCGAGAATAGGTAGAGAAGAGATAACAACAAGTATTGCAAACATCGCTACAGAAGATGATTTGATGAATGTATTTTCAAGTGCATTAACAATTCATAACAGAAATGTAAAAAAAATAC
>Ga0265298_10002270_pt1 | contig 27003 bp, 12 predicted proteins | sample AusTroGonzalo_MG_3_FD_193486 | JGI IMG/M metagenome (GOLD analysis project Ga0265298, IMG submission 193486) | Bovine rumen microbial communities from tropical cattle in Woodstock, Queensland, Australia - Gonzalo_01 | ecosystem: Host-associated > Mammals > Digestive system > Stomach > Rumen ...
CAGAAGATTCGTAACTAAAAAAATGTTCAGAATTAAAAAACTGACCAATCTCTCATAAAAAGGGACTGGGGGCAGCCAAAAAGGCTGTCTCCGGTTCCTTCGTTTTATTAATCAATCACACAATCTGGAACCCAACGACACTAACTCTGCTCCCAAGGAGCCTATAATAAGAATGAAAACACTGATCCTGGTGACAGGACTCCATATATAGCTAAATAAAGAAGCATAAACAATAATTACATATTAAATAACTAACAAAACTTATGGAACGTAAAACTATCGTAAAGCAAGGACGAAGTGTGGCTCTGGCTGCCTGTGCACTGCTGATAGGGGCCTCCGTGATGCAGTCGTGTAAAGACGACGATCTAATCCTAACAGGACAGCCTGACTGGCTGGGAAACTCTATCTATGAGCGTTTGCAGGATGAAGGCAACTACAAGTACATGCTCCGCCTGATTGACGACCTTGACCAGAAGGAAGTCCTAAGCCACACCGGTTCAAGAACATTGTTCGTGGCTTCAGACAGCGCATTCGATGCGTGGTTCAAGAACAACACTTGGGGTGTCAGAAGTTATGATGACCTGAGTATTGCAAAAAGGAAGATGTTGTTGAAGAACTCTATGATCAACAACGCTTATCTTCTCGAGCTTATGTCTAACGGAAAGGCACAGGGTGATGCCGCCACACCAGAGTGGGGACGTACCATGCGCCGTGAGTCTTCAACGGAAATCTATGATTCTGTTTATGTGATGCCCGTCGAAGCAATGCCTAAAGTGAAGTATTGGGACTATGTGCGTCAGCGTGGAAAGGCTATCCCCTTGTTCAAGGATGCCACTAAGCCCACCATGATTCACTTCCTGCCTGCTTACCTTGAGAATAATCATATTACTGCTGCCGACCTGAAGGTGCTCACCAATGGTCATGCTAACAGTATCAATGAGGCGTGGGTTAACGGTGTACAGGTTGTTAACTCGGGCGATCCCAACCGCAAGAAGATTGATTATGATATTACCTGTAAGAATGGTTACATCCATAAGGTGGCTAGCGTGATTGAGTCGAGCCCCAGTATGGCTGAGATCATTCGTCAGGATCCGACAACGTCACTCTGGAGTCATCAGCTCGATCGTTTCTCTGCTCCTTATTATTTTGATGAGGGTACGCGTGAGTACAACCGTATCTACAACAGAGAGGACTCGGCTTTCGTGCTGCGTTACTTCAGTCAGCGTTGCTACGATCACAGAACAGGTCGTATTGTGAACTATACTAATAAGAATAATGACAAGCCTACGGATCCAGAGGGTAACCTCGTTTATGGTTACCTGAAGTATGACCCCGCTTGGAACCAGTATATCGACAACAACTCAAAGAACAACAACGATGTTCACTATGATGCTGGCGTGATGATCGTGCCTACCGATGAGGCTCTGCTCGATTGGTGGAACGGTGCTGGCAAGGAACTTCAAGACGAGTACAAAGAGATGGACTCTATTCCCGATGATATCGTTGCCAAGCTGATCAATGTGAACATGCTGACCACCTTCTCGGAGGCTGTTCCTTCAAAGTTCGACCTTGTGTTGAACGATGCCAAGGAGCCAATGGGTATTACTGCCGAGGATATCGTAGGCACTTACATGGGTTGCAACGGTGTGGTTTACAAGACTAATAAGGTGTTTACTCCTGCCGAATTCGCTTCAGTGGCTTATCCTGCCCTGGCTCACGTTTCTACGATGAACATCATTTATCGTGGCGGTATCGATGAGCGCGGCTTCCTGCCTTACCTGCTTTCTATGGATTCTAAGTATGGTATGCTGCTGCCTACCAACGGCGCACTGCTGAACTATATTGACCAGGGTTCGTATGGTAAGGTAACTGAGGTGGAGGATGCCAATGGTGACAGCATCTCTGTTGAGACTCCTGATGTCTTTGAGTTCCGCTGGGATCCCGTGGCTAAGGGTGTAAAGGCTAGCCGTTGGGAAGGTCAGGTGGATGCTAATGGCCACATCACAAAGGTTCGCCAGAAGGCACTGACCGTTGATACCAAGGTGATCAACACGGTGTTCGATGGTATGATGGACCAGTTGATTATTGTCATCCCCGACAAGACCAAGACAGTGGAAGACTATGTGAAGCAGGGATACAACTACTTCAAGACCAAGGGTGGTGCTATCGTACGTGCTGAGTATGTGGGCGACAGCCTGACATTTGCCGGCGGCTGGCAGATTGAGCACAACACCAAGATTACCAGCGTTCAGCGCTATGACAAGCAGAACGGTAACTCTTATCAGTTGGAGAGCCAGTGTCCTATGGGTGCTCAGTCAACCATCTTCCTCACCCTGCAGAAGGAACCTGAGTTCCAGAATTTCTTCAATATCCTGAAGAACGACTATAGCGACCTGCTCGCTACCACCATCAAGGCTGTGGGCGGTAGTAACTACTATGCTGGTATGACTGCTCAGGGTAGTGAGAACCTGCGTATCCTCGATAACTATAACTATACTGTTTATGTGCCGACAAACGCAGCTATCAAGGAGTTGCAGGACAAGGAAATCCTGCCTAATGATGATCAGCTCTCTCGTGGCGATTTCAACGAGGCTCTTGGTGAGGAACCTGCTGTTGACTCGCTCTGTCAGGTCTATGGCTGGTATAAGTATGGCGACGGTACTGAGTCGGGTAACAAGGCTATCCGTACCAAGGTGATCGCTGCTATCCGTGGTATCGTGACCGACTTCGTTCGCTACCACGTACAGGATAACTCTGTGGCTATTGGCTTGGCTAAGGCCGCTAATGCTTCTACTTCTTTCGAGAGTATGAAACGTAATCCCTCAACTGGTCGTTACTATCCTATTCATGTGAACTATGACACCAATAGCATGACGATAACGGATGCTGCTGGTTATACTCACCATGTGAAGAAGGATAAGGGTCTGTATAACAAGATCTGCCGTGAGTACTGGTTCGAGAATAAGCCTTATACTAACACTTCACGTATGTTCATGGCTAGTAACGTGGTTCTGCACCAGATTGACGGTGTCATGAAGTACGAAAAGGATGAAGATATGAAGAAGTGGTATCAGGTGGTTGAAGAGGCACTTAAATAAAAGAGAGGAGGAAACAACGTATGAGAATACTTAAATCTATCATATTTATCCTGGCGCTGATGTTCTCGACAACACTGAGCGCACAGACGATTACGTCTGTTCATGGTACCGTGAGCGACGATATGGGACCTCTGATGGGTGCCGCTATTCGTGAGATGGATGCTAATGACCGTGTCCAGAACTCTACCATTACAGACTTGAATGGTAACTTCACCATGAAGATCCGTAGCCCCAAGAATAAGTTGAAGATTACTTATGTGGGTATGGCCGATGTCGTGTTGCCTATCAACAAGACAACCTTTAAAGTGATGATGAAGAGCAAGACAACCCTGAAAGAGGTTGTCAAGGTGGGTTCAAAGCGTATGCAGGGTAACACACTGCCTATCCCACAGCGTGAGCTCTCTTATGCTACACAGACCATCTCCATGAAGGAGTTCGAGGGTCTGGGTATTAACTCAGTGGACGAGGCTCTGCAGGGACGTATCGCAGGTCTGGATATTATCGGTAACTCAGGTAACCTGGGTTCTGGTTCTACCATGCGTCTGCGTGGTGCTTCTTCTCTGTCTACTCTGACTGATGCTAACCCTCTGATTGTGGTCGACGGTAACATCCGTGAGGTGAACCTTGATAACTTCGATATGCAGGGTGCCAATGACGAGAAGTTCGCTGAGCTGCTGAACATCAACCCTGAGGATATCGCATCAATCACTGTGCTGAAGGATGCTGCCGCTTGTGCCGTGTACGGTTCGCAGGGTGGTAACGGTGTTATCGAGTTGACCACTAAGCGTGGTACCAAGGGTAAGCCTCATGTGACCTACTCTCTGAAACTCACCGGTACTTATCAGCCTAAGGGCTATGACCTGTTGAACGGTGACGACTACACCATGATGCTGAAGGAGGCTTACTTCAACCCCCGTCAGGATGACAATGCTTCAGACGGTAACGCTATTCCTGAGATCAACTATCTGGACAATACCTCTGGTTTCTCTGAGTGGCGTCAGTATCGCGACAACACTGACTGGCGTGACGCTGTTACCCAGTGGGGTCTCCGTCAGAACCACTATGCTACCATCACTGGTGGTGGTGATAAAGCCAGCTTCCGTATCGGTGCAGGTTTCGACCATGAGACAGGTACTATCATCAAGCAGAAGTTGAGCCGTTTCTCTACACGTGTGAACTTGGACTATAATGTCAGCCAGCGTATCCGTGTAAGCACCAACTTCTCAATGACCTATACGAACAACAAGCGTAACTACGAGGAACTCCTGCCTATCGCTTTGAAGAAGATGCCTAACATGAGCATCTACGAGAAGAACCCCTTGACAGGCGAGGATACCGATACCTATTATAATATGTTGCAGAGCGGTGACCATATCGGTTCTGAAGTATTTAAGGGTGACCAGCGTACTTACAACAACCCTGTGGCTGTGGCTAACCTGGCTCAGAGAAATCAGCGCAACTACGACATGAACCCCGAATTGGTAATCAGCTACAACCTGCTGGGTCTTGACGATGAGCACTGGCAGTTGAACTGGCGCGGTTCGGTGTATATGAACATCTCAAATGGCTATAATGATGCGTTCTTCCCCCAGGAGCTGGTTTCTAAGTCTTGGAGAGACAAGGTGAACACTGCTTCTTCTGGTTCTAACAAGAGCGTATCGTTCAATACCAAGCAGACTCTGACCTTGATTCCTTCGTTCGCTAACAAGGATCACAGCATGATGATGATGGGCCGCTTCGAGCTGACTTCAGGTTCAAGCAACTCTCAGTCAACCTCTGCTTACGGTCTGCCTTCTACAGGAAGTGTCATCGTGAGTCCTACTGCAGGTATGATTGACTCGCCTTCTTCTGGCTTCAGCCAGTGGCGTTCAATGTACTACACATTCTCTGCTCACTATGCTTACAAGGGACGTTATGTGGCTGACCTCACACTGCGTGCCGACGGTACCACTAAGTTTGGTCCTGGCAACCGCTGGGGTTACTTCCCCTCTGCTTCTTTGAAGTGGATCATCAGTGATGAGCCCTGGATGCAGAAGCTGAAGCCCGTCCTCTCAATGTTGGCTATCCGTCCCAGCTGGGGTCTGAATGGTAACCAGCCAGGTCAGAACTACCTCTACACATCTAAGTATGGTTCGTCAACTCCCTATATTGACATGGCGTCAATGAAGCCTCTGAACATTCGCCTGTCTGACCTGAAGTGGGAGAAGGTGCAGAGCTATAACTTCGGTATCGATGTCGGCTTGTTCGATGGTAAGTTGAACCTGACCTTGGAGGGCTATCAGTCAACAAGATCTGATATGTTGCTCGGTGGCTATCGTATTCCTTCAAACTCTGGTTTCAAGGATGTGCCTACTCATAACAACGGTAAGATGCGCAACACTGGTTGGGAGTTCCATATCAATACTGCCCGCCTGATCAAGAAGGGTAAGTTCTCAATGGATATGAACGTGAACTTCGGTAACAACCGCAACGAGATCCTTGAGTTGGATCCCAACATCCTCGACAGCAAGAACTCTGTGTATGGCTATGCCAACGGTGAGACCCTGCAGCGCGTGCAGCTGCACAACCCGTTCGGTGCTATCTATGGCTTCAAGTACCTGGGTGTTTACCAGTATAACTACAATACCTTCAAGAATGCTGTGGCTGGTATGACTCCTGACGAGATCCAGGCTTACTGGCAGAAGTTCCGTGCCGAGGGCAAGACTGCTCCTGTGGCTGTGGATGCCAACGGCAACCTGATTCTGAGCGGTAACAACGTGCCTGTTCGTATTCGTTACGACTACCGTATCGATGGTACTGGTCACGACCAGAACTTCCCTGGCTTCAACGGTGGTGATGCTATCTATGAAGATCTGAACCACGATGGTCAGATCAATGCACTCGATATTACCTACCTGGGTTCGTCACTGCCTAAGTTGACTGGTGGTTTCGGCTTCTCATTCAACTATGGCGACTGGCGTCTGTCTACTCAGTTCACCTATCGTGTGGGTAACAAGATTATCAACAAGGCTCGTCTGAATGCCGAGGCTATGGTTGGCAACGACAACCAGAGTCAGGCTGTGAACTACCGCTGGCGTCAGGAGGGTGACGTAACTGTTATCCCACGCGCTATGTATGGTAACACCAGTAACTATAACACGCTGATTAGTGACCGCTTCGTGGAGGATGGTAGCTATCTGCGTATGAGCTATGCACAGTTGAACTACAACGTGAAGAAGAAGTACCTGACATGGATTGGCCTCAACCGCCTCTCTTTCTATGCAAGTATCAATAACCCGTTCGTGATTACCAAGTACTCAGGTGTTGACCCCGATATCGCATTCGGTGGTGAGGCTCCTGCTACTGATAACGCACAGACACCACGTTCTCGTTCATATACGCTCGGTATCACTGTTGATTTCTAATAAGTGGATTGACAACTCTAAAGAAACATGAAGATTATGAAAAAGAATTATTATAGAATAATCAGTGCAGTCTGCGCAATCTGCAGTTTCACGTCGTGTGCCGACTTCTTGGAAATCAAGGACCAGCGTGAGATCATTCTGGAGGACTTCTGGAATGAGAAGGCCGACGTGGAGAATATTGTTACTGGCTGCTATTCGGCACTTCAGGAAGATGATGCACGTAAGCGCATGATGGTCTGGGGTGAGTTCCGTAGCGACAATATCGCATCAGGAAACAATATTAATAATGATATTAACTTGTTTAATGTCCTCAAAGAGAATATCACGGCTAAGAACACATTCACGACCTGGGTGAACTTCTATGACGTGATCAACCGTTGTAACACTGTTATCAAGTATGCCCCGGAAGTGGCTGCCAAGGACCCCGCTTATACCGAGGGTGACTTGAAGGCCAACATGGCCGAGGTGGTGGCTCTGCGTTCTCTTTGTTACTTCTATCTGATTCGTACGTTCCGTGACGTGCCCTTCTCTCGTGAGGCCTTCATCGACGATGATCAGAAGATGGACCTGCCTGCTACTCCTTTCAAAGAGGTGCTGAACAATATCATCTCTGACCTAGAGAGCGTGAAGGGTGACGCTGTAAGACGTTATCCAGAAACAAAGGATCGTTATCAGACTGGTCGCATCACACAGGATGCTATCAAAGCCATGCTTTGCGAGATGTATCTCTGGGCTGGTGACTATCAGAAATGTATCGATTATGCTGATGAAGTTATTGCTTCTAAGAAGCAGTATGCTGAGGAGTATGACAAGAAGAGACGCTTCACGGGTGATAAGTCTACCATCGAGAGCCGTCTGAATGGTTATCCTCTGGTATATGATAACATGACTGGTAACGTCTATGGCGATGCATACAGCACTCTCTTTATTGAAACAAGCAGACAGTTTGCTGCCAGAGAGGTGATCTTTGAGTTGAACTACGACTCAGATCCTGCAAAGAATGGCAAGCCTAATAATGGTGCTATTTCTTCATACTATGGTAATGAGAGATCTGAGAAGGGTCTTGTGACTGCCTCTAGTTATATCGACAACGAGGTGAAGGAGTCAAAGGCCAAGGAACTCTTCGAGAAAGAAAAAGAAGTGCGTGATGCTCGTTGCTATACTAACTACAGTCCGGACAATAAGTCTATCGTGAAGTTGGCTTGTAAGTTAATTCAAATTGAAGCCCCTGCCGGAAGTAATCCGAGTTATGGTATTTCTCTATACCCCGAGAATAGTAATGGTAGTCACTGGGTCATCTATCGTTTGGCCGATATCATGCTGCTGAAGGCTGAGGCTCTCTGCGAACAGATGAAGGCGGGTAACGATGATGAGGATGTTGCTTTCAACAAACCCAAGCTCGCTGAGGCTTTCAAGCTGGTGAATGCAATCAACAAGCGCTCCATCCTTAAGAACACATTGACAGACCAAGACACCATCAAGGCTGCTGACTATGGTTCAAAACTGCTGATGACTCAGCTCGTGAAGCGTGAGCGTCAGCGTGAGCTGATGTTCGAGGGCAAGCGTTGGTTCGACTTGGTGCGTTACGCTATGCGTGCCGGTAAGACCGATGAGGTTGTTACTGCCGTTGGTCGCCGCGACGATGTGAACAGTCAGTTCGCTCAGAACTTCTTCAAGAAGATGGATGCTATCTTCTGGCCTTACAACTATGAGGAGCTGAAGGTGAACCACAACCTCGTACAGAACCCATCGTTCGGTAGTGGTGAGAGCTCCAGCTATGAGAAAACAGCTAAATAACAAAGAATACTCAAAATTAGATGACTATGAATATTAAGAAAAATATCAAAGTCGCCCTCATGGCACTGGCTGCTGTGCTTGCTACAGGTCCGCTGACCAGTTGCTCGGATGAACCAGACAGTGAATACTTCTATGCATTCACTGGTGAGATGATGAGCGACTACCTGAAGAACCGCGAACAGTATAGTGAGTTCGCAGCCATCGTAGAAAAGGCTGAGTTAATGCCGCTCTTGTCTACCTATGGTAAGTACACCTGCTTCTTGCCTGATAACGACGCTGTGAACAAGTATCTGCAGGATCGTGGCATGAAGAGTGTGGACGACCTGACAAAGGCTGACTGTGACACCATTGCTCGCACACACTTGGTGAACAATATCTATTCTACCTTTGAGATGACTCAGGACCGTTTGCCTAACGCTAACCTGCTGGGTCGTTACATCGCTACCTCACAGGGTGTGGATGCCGACAGCAATGCTGTGGTTTATCTGGAAGGTGTGTCTCACATCATCTTCGAGAAGGTTTATCCCAATGGTAGCAAGGTACACCAGAACGACTCTGTGGAGAATGGTATCGTACAGCCTATTGACATGGTGATCGAGAAGTCGAACAGCACCGTGACCGATATCTTGCGCGACAACCCCAAGATCAGTCTCTTCTATAAGGCTTTCGAGGCTACTGGTTTGAAGGACTATCTGTCTGAGAAGGTGGCTGATGAGACTTACGATAACAAGAAGTATCCTTTGTATTACTACAAGTCTCACATCAGAAATGAGGTGGCTTGGGCTCCTGATACCAGAAAGTATGGTTTCACAGCTTTCGTTGAGCCCGACTCTGTGTATAGAGCTAAGTTCGAGGAGTATGGTGTGGACACCAGTAAGGGTGACCTGTATGCCCTCTATGATCTGGCTTGTAAGATCTATGGTCCCGTATATGGACATGATGATAAGGGTAATATCCTTGACGAGGGTAAGGATGGCTGGAAGTTCGAGAACCTGACCGACAGCATCAACCCCCTGAAACGCTTTGTGGAGTATCACATCATGACTCGCTATGTGCCTGGTACTGCCGACCTGACCGCTCTCATCGTGGATGAGATGAAGGAGGCTTTCGGTTTCGAGACAGAATGGTGTAACCCTGTTGACTGGTATGAGACCTTGCTGCCTCACACCATGCTGAAGATTGAACAGCTGAGTAAGAAGAAGAGAACGGATACTCCTAACGACTGTGTGGGTATCGATGGTGACAAAAAGCATGGTCACTTCGTGAATCGCCGTTATGAGGCTCCTAAGTACAACTGCCGCGGTGCTTATGTGGATCCTACTGTGGAGACCAAGCCCAACCACGATGCCTTGAATGGTCACTACTTCTATGTGGACGACTTGGTGGTGTTCAGCAAAGAGGTGATTGACGTGGTGCAGAACATGCGTATCCGCATGGACTTCTCAACCGTATTCCCCGAGATTATGACCAACGATATGCGTTTGAAGGGTAACTTCCGCGCTGACGATGGTAACGATGGTAAGGCTGCTGACGACTCTGAACAGCCTAAGAATGGTAAGAACCGTTACTTCCCCATGGGTTATCTGGAGAACGTGAAGTTCAACACCAACTGTCACTTCGTTTATCGCCGTCCTCACTGGGAGTTCTGGTCTTGGCAGGGTGATGAGTTGAACCTCTTCGGTGACTATGACTTCACCTTCCGTATTCCTCCCGTGCCTTATAGCGGTGAGTGGCAGTTGCGTCTAGGCTTTGCACCGCTGGAGACTCGTGGTGTGATGCAGGTTTACTTCGACGGTATTCCTCAGGGTATCCCCTTGGATATGATTAAGCTGGTGAACGACGAGATGTATCTCGGTGACCGTGTCAGCGACGATGCTCAGCTCACAGAATATAAGAAGATGACGAAGGAAGACCTGGCTTCTGAGCAGAAACTGCTGAAGAACCTGGGCGCTTATCGTGGACCACGTTCTACCTACCACATCGCAAACAATGGTACGCAGAAGAACTACAACTGGGGTAACATGCATATGATGCGCCGTGTATGTGTGCAGACCTATATCGATGCTACCAAGGATCACTACCTGCGCTTCCGCGTGGCTTCTGATGGTAAGCAAGGTAACGATAACGAGTTCATGTTCGACTTCTTCGAGATGGTTCCAAAGAGTGTCTACAGCGTTGATGGCGATGGCGACATGGAGGACGACCTCTAAAAAGGACAAATGATCATTTGAAAATTGATAATTATGATTTCCAAAAAAATATTATATAATAAGGTGTTAGGGTTGGCAGTAGCCACCCTCACCTTCGTGGCTTGTACCGATACATGGGACGACCACTATGATAGCTTGGGCAATACGACTGCAATGATGCACGAAGGCACACTGTGGAAGGCTATCAACGGCAATAAGAACCTTTCAAACTTTGCCAGTGTCCTGGAGGCCTGCAACTATAAGCCCATTCTCGATGGTAGCCAGGTGTTTACGGTCTTTGCACCTACCAACGATCAGTTTTCTGCTGAACAGGCTGCTGCCCTGATTGCTGACTATCAGGCTCAGGTGGCTGCCAATGTGCCTCAGAAGAATAATACCGTGCTGAAGGAGTTTGTGCAGAACCATATTGCACTCTACAACTTCTCAGTGTCAGATTTGAGGACTGACTCTATCGTGTTGATGAACGGTAAGTATGCTGTACTGAGCGGTAGCGAACTTAATGGCGTGAAGCTCCTCGAGAAGAACCAACTTTATGAAAACGGTGTGCTCTATACGCTGGGTAAGCAGGTGGACTATCTGCCTTCTGTGTTCGAGTATGTGAGCAAGGATGCCGACTTGGACAGCTTGAGAAGCTTCTTGTATAATAGTCACTATTATTACAGAGAGTTCCTGCCTGGTCAGAGTGTGCCTGGTAGTATTGTTGACGGTAAGATGCAGTATCTGGACTCTGTCTTTGCACAGCGTAACGAACTGTATACCTATACGGGTGCCATCAACTCTGAAGATAGTACTTATCTGATGCTGGCTCCTACTAATGAGGCATGGGATCAGCTCGTTAAGAAGTACGAGCCTTACTTCAGCTATCTTCCTAATGTGCCTGACCGCGACTCAATGGCTTATACTTATCCTCGTCTTGCTGTTGTTGCTGGTGCTACATTCAGCCGCACTTTCAATTCTGACGAGTCATTGCAGGATTCAGCCATGTCAACTGGTTGCTACATTAACTATGTGACTCGTAAGTCTGTTTGGTTCCGTCCGTTTGAGTATGGACAGTACTTCAAACCCCTTGAGACTAATGGTATCATGGGCCAGGTGGATAAAGTCACTTGTAGCAATGGTGAGGTTCTGAAGACCTCAAATTGGAATATTAGCGATCTGAATACTTTTAATCAGTATATCATCGTAGCTAATAATATCAACAATACTGATTACTTTGCATTGGAAACGAATAGAAAGGGTAATATCAAAGAGGTGAGCCGAATCAAGGATCCCTCAAGTACAAATGATAATGACTCTATTGCTACTGTGAAGCAGATTCTTCGCACTGTGACCTCTGATAATAAGTTCTATGACAAGTTGTGGGGCAACTCTTACATTGAGTTCGACCAGTTGGAAACTGCTGTCCAGCACTCAGTGACCTTCTACTTGAGAAATGTTCTTTCGAACATGGGCTATGATATCTATCTGGTAACAGCTCCTGCATTGGCCGGTGACTCTACAGCTACTTCTTACGAGCGTCTGCCAACAGAAGTGCGTTGCACCATCTATAATCCTGGTAAGGGTAGTGAACAGCTGATGGGTCGTGATGGAAAAACAAAGACTTTCACTACAACTCCTGATGCCGTTGACTATATCTGTCTGGTCGAGGACTATAAGTTCAACTCTTGTACAGTGGGTGTGGATGCCGATGATTTGCAGGCATTGCTGAAGGTGGAGACACGTGTAGGTAGTGCTGACATCCGTAACAACAAGAAGACACGTACCATGCGTATCAACTGTGTACTCCTTGTTCCTCACGGAACACTTGAACTCGTTGACGCTCTGCCTAGCGAGATTGGTAATCCTGGCGTACCTGTGGCCGCTAAGGCTCAGGGCACACCCGGTGTCCTGCTGTATCCTCACGGAAAATACACTGACAGGTCTTATAGAGGCTGGTATTTGCAACGCTAATGTTCACATAAAAAAAGAAAGAACGATATGAAACGATATATCTTATTTGGATTTTCGCTCCTGATGGCTTTCCCTCTGAGTATCTCTGCTCAGGATTATGATGATGAGGAAGAAGAGGTAATTGAGGAGGCTCAGGTACAGCGAGTTGTTAAACTGAAGCAGTATGAGACACGCTCGGTGAAGGGTTTCGTGTATGATGCTGCTACCAAGCAGCCCATCTCGGGCGCTATTGTTCGTGCTGCCGAAATCGACGGATACAGTGCACTGACCGGTGATGATGGTAGTTATACGGTGAAGGTTCCTGTCTTTGCTTCAGGAATCTACTTCACAACACCTGACCACAACCCCGTGAAGATTGGTCTGCAGGCAGGTGAGAACCAGAAGGCTGTCTTCCTGTATCCTTCTACCTTCAAGGCTGAATATGGCGCTCAGACCAATGTGCGTGCTGACTTTGAAATGAAGGACTTTAAGTATACCAATGCCCTGAATATCAAGGATGAGATTCAGAAGCAAATGGGCGCACAGGTATATACTGTTGGTTACAATGGTACACCTGGTGTAGGTAGTGTGATGTTCATTCAGGGTCTGAATTCACTCAATGTGAATGCTCAGCCACTGATTGTCATTGATGATGTAATTATCGACCAGCAGTATGGTCGCACCTTGCTGCATGATGGTTTTTATAATGATGTGTTGACCAACCTCAACCCTGCCGATATCGAGAAGGTAACCGTGATGCGTAACGGAACAGCTCTCTATGGTTCGAAGGGTGCCAATGGCGTCATCCTGATTCAGACTCGTCGTAACAAGTCGATGGCTACCCGTATTACGGCTAATATCTCAGCTGGTGTGGTGCTCGAGCCTAAATATCTCTCTGTGATGGATGCTGGTCAGTATCGTAGCTATGCTTCTGAGATGCTGAAGACTACCAACACCCGACTGCAGGACTTTAGCTTCTTGAAGCCTGAATTTGATCAGAATGGTAAGAAGTACTACTACTATGATCAGTATCATCAGAATACAGACTGGAAGGATTATGTTTATCATACGGCCATGACCCAGAACTATGGTATCAACATTGAGGGTGGTGACGCTGTGGCAAACTACAACCTTTCTGTGGGTTATACCACTGCTCAGAGCACGCTGAAGTATAACGATATGGACCGCCTGAATGTGCGCTTCAATACCGATATTTTGCTGAGCCGTAAGTTGTCAGTACGCTTCGATGCTTCGTTTGCTAACCAGACACGCGACATCCGCAACGACGGTGCTCCTGAGAGCTATGATGAGGGTACACCTACATCACCTGCTTTCCTTGCTTATGTGAAGAGCCCCTTCCTGAGCCCTTATAGCTATGGTCATGATGAGACTGGTGCAGGTCGCTTCTCAGACTCTCACTGGGATATCGAACCTGAGTCATATCTGTCAGAGGCTTTGTATAACTACACGAAGTATAACTGGGAGTTGGGTAACCCCGCTGCTATCAACGAGTATGCTGAGGCTGAGTCGAAGAACCGTTTCGAGACTTCAATGCTGAACCTGACTGTGACACCGAAGTATGAGTTCAACCAGAACTTGTCTTTGAGCGAGCACTTCAGCTATAACTTGGTGAACACCAATGAACTGTTCTATATTCCTATCAATGGTACACCTGCTAGCTACTATGTAACCAGTCTGGGTGGATTCCGTGAGAACGAGACTCGTTCGCTGGCTTCTAAGCAGAACTCTGTGATGAGTGATACTCGTATCGAGTGGGAGAACCGTTTTGATGCTCACTACCTCCATCTGTTTGGTGGCGCACGCATCAACTGGGAGAGCTTCTCTACCAACTCTTCTGTAGGTTATAACACCGGTAGTGATAAGACGCCTCAAATCTCTGGCCAGTTGGCTGACAAGAATGCAACGGGTGTGAACGAGAACTGGAACTCGCTGTCTTGGTATGCTCATGCTGACTACAACTTCAAGAGCCGTTACTTCCTGCAGGCAAACCTGACAGTGGATGGTTCTTCTCGCTTCGGTCAGGACGGCGGTGACTTCCGCCTGTTCAATGCCGCATGGGGTGTGTTCCCTGGCATTCAGGCATCATGGGTGCTCACCAATGAGCCTTGGCTTGCTAACGTCAAGGGTCTTGATTATCTGCGCCTCTCTACAGGCTTCGAGATGAGTGGTAATGATGACATCAACTACTATGCTGCTCGTAGCTTCTTCCGTTCAGGTCAGTATCTCCACACCATTTCAACCTTGTCGTTCGATGGTATTGGTAATACGAAGATTAAGTGGGAGAGCACCAGCCGCTTCAACGCTGGCTTGGAGGCTAGCTTCCTGAACAACCGCCTGAATTTGGGCTTCAACTACTTCCGTTCTAAGACTGTCAACCTGTTGGCTCTCCAGCAGCTGGGCTTCCTCAGCGGTCTGAAGGAGAACTGGTCTAACGATGGTAAGCTGAAGAACGAGGGCTTCGATGTGAACTTCAATGCCAAGGTGCTGAATCTGAAGGATTGGCAGTGGCAGGTGGGTGCTAGTTTGGGTCACTACAAGAACGAGATTACTGCTCTGCCTGATAATGCTGCTTACATGGACAACAGTATTTATGGCGCTACAATCCGCACACAGGTAGGAAAAGCTGCTAACCTGTTCTATGGTTATCAGTCGCTCGGCGTGTTCTCAAGCACCGCTGATGCACAGGCTGCTTCTGCTCATGCTGCCGGTCAGGCTACTTATGATCCCCAAGGTCTCTATTTTATGGATGAGAATGGTATCGACCGCGTGTACTTTGAGGCTGGTGACGTTCACTTCGCTGACCTCAACGGTGACGGTATGATTACTGAGGCCGACCAGACCATCATTGGTGATCCTAATCCTGATATCTATGGTAATATCTTTACCTCGCTGTCTTGGAAGAACCTCAAATTGGATTTGAACTTCAACTATTCGCTGGGTAACGATATCTACAACTATATGCGTTCACAACTCGAGGGTGGCTCACGCTTCATGAACCAGAGTACAGCTATGCTGCGTCGCTGGCAGGTGGAGGGTCAGGAGACTGACATGCCTCGCATCGCCTTCCAGGATCCTAAGGGCAATGCACGTTTCAGCGATCGCTGGATTGAGGATGGCTCTTATCTGCGTCTGAAGACTGTGACCTTGAGTTACAACCTGCCGATGAACTCTGAGTATATCCAGGGCCTCCAGTTCTGGATCCAGGCTAACAACTTGCTGACCTTTACGAAGTACTTGGGCAGTGATCCCGAGATGACCATGACTTCATGTGTACTTGGTCAGGGTATCGACCTGGGTCGTCTGCCTCAGAGTCGTAGCATTGTTGCTGGTGTGAAGATTAACTTGTAATCGAAAGTGAATATTGAAACAAGAAAAAAGATAATTATGATTACCAAGATTTATAAAATATTCTGCGCAGGTGTGATTGGTTGCGGTATTGCCGCAACCCTCACCTCCTGCGAGGACTTTTTCAATCAAGAGAGCGATGACGTACTCTATGCCGAGAACGAGCATTTGAACAACCATGTTGATACCATCTACTCTGTTACCGGCATTCTGGCCAAGCTGCAGACACTGGCAGACCGCACCATTCTGTTGGGTGAGTTGCGTGGAGACCTGGCTGATCTGACTGGCATTGCCAACAAAGACCTGCATGAGATCGCAGAGTTTAACGTGAGTGATGACAACCAGTATAATCAGCCTAGTGACTATTATGCTGTGATTAACAACTGTAACTACTTCATTGAGCATGCTGATACGGCTTTGAAGAGCAACCGTAATGAGTATATCTTCATGAAGGAGTATTGTGCTGTGAAGGCTATCCGAGCATGGACCTACTTGCAGTTGGGCCTTGTCTATGGTAAAGTGCCTTTCTTCACTGAGCCCTTGCTGACAAAGAATGCTGCCGAGGATGCAGAGAAGACAACCAAGACCTTGGAGGAAATCTGCGACTTCTTTATTCAGGATTTGAGCACACTGCCCGTACGCTATAACACGGAATACCCAGGTTATGGTGATATCCGTAGCGTACAGTCAAGACTGATGTTCTTCCCCTTGAGCATTGTGCGCGGTGACCTGTGGCTTTGGAAAGCTTCTTTCTCTGGCAAACAGTCTGATTACCTCCAGGCTGCCCGTGAGTATTATGACTATATCAACCAGCGTAATGGTGAGAATAGTGCTTATCCTACAACAATGTCAGCTTATATCAGCTGGACGCCCGGTACTACTGAATGGACAGATATTACCCGTTCACTTTACCCAGTTTCAGAGTCTGTATCAAATACGTCTGAGATGATTACGTTGATTCCTGGTGACTCTATCCCTGCAGAGGGTCACTATAGTGAGTTGCGTAACCTCTTCTCTTCACGTGAGGAGAACGAGTATCGCGTCAGCATTAAGCCTTCTACTCGTCTGATTGAGATCTCGGAGTCACAGCCCAACTGTGTTCTTGCTAATGATGGTCTCTCTGTGTACTATGCTCCTAAGGGATTGCCCGAATACTGTTCGGGTGACTTGCGCCTGCAGGACTATTACTATAAGAGATATACAATTGATGATGTAACGAATGAGCGAATTGAATACCAGACCATCTACAAGTTCTCAAGTTCTCGCAATGTACCCATCTATCGTCGTACAATGGTTTATCTGCGATTGGCTGAGGCTCTGAATATGGCTGGTTATCCCCGTATGGCTTTCGAGATTCTGTCTAAGGGCTTGAGCAATGAGGTGATTGATGATGAGGTCCGTCCTTACTATCCCACGGTGAACGACTCTATCACTCTGAACTACTTCGACTTTAACGATACACGTTATGAGGTATGTGATGCTTATGACTTCATTCGTGATGGAATGTATGCTATCAGCGATCACAACATGATTGGTATTCACGCTCGTGGTTCTGGTTGGACACCTATGGACACCACCTATGTGCTGCCTAACGACACCATCGAACTTGATGCCGAAAAGCGCGCTCAGCTCATCAAGGAGCATCAGGCTGTGGTTGATAGCCTCATCCTGAACGAGTCGGCTCTGGAGTTCGCTTTCGAGGGAACACGTTACTATGACATCATGCGTTATGCATTGCGTCAGAAGAACCCTGGTGCTACGATGATGAAGATTATCGGTGCACGTAAGGGTAAGGACACCCCCACGAACTTCAACTTGGCTAATAAGACTGATTGGTTCATCAAATGGAAGAATAAGGTAGGCTATTGATCCTACGTGTTCTGACAATGCGTATAGTGGCGCAAAGCGTTAAAGTTATTAAACGCTTTGCGCTACTTTCTTTTTTATTGTTTATCTTTGTCACATGATAACAATCTATGACGCGTATGAAAATCTATAAATGGTTTGCTGCTTTGCTCCTTGTCGGGGGAATGGTGGCTTGTGACTCGAAGGATGCTGCTATGGATTTGCTAAAGGTGGATATTGATAACTATCGACCTGTGGATGAGTTCGTGGAAGCTTACGAGACCATTAAGAACCAGGAACAGCTGCAGTCGGGGCGTGACTACGATATAGAGAAAACGGTCCGAGTGATGAATGCGCTGGAATTGGCGCAGGTGCGTTCGAATAACTTCGATGAGTTCTTGGATTACATGGCGCGTCAGGATTATTCAGGTGTGGCTCCCGATGTGCTGGAAGCCAAACGCAAACTCTTTCCCGTCTTGGAATATACCTATCAACTGCAGGCACAGGATGAGCAGTTGACGGACCTGTGGATGCTGGTGCGTGGTGCGGCGCGTGGCGGAGAGACGCTGGTTGCTCATACTTCTCTCAGCGAGTTCTTTTGGGCTACTCATGGTGATGTCTTTGCTCTCTTGGGTATCTTGAAAGGCGAGGATGCAGGACAATCAACAAATGAGGTCTTTGCTCAGTATCAGAAAGACAAGAAGTTGAAAGCCAAACTGGAGACTGATCTGCAGAAGTTGCGGGTGTCCTATCGAAAGTATTTGGAGGACTATATGCCCATCTATCGGAAGTATATGAAGGAATATGATGCCCTCTGCGTGAAGAAGGATAAGGCTTATCTGGATCTCTATGCAGGGCGTACTGACGAGGCGCTGGCTCAAACACAGGATATCCTTGAACAGTATCCGAATAACCCTGAAGCGATGCTCCTGCAGTCGATGGCGCATATCTTGCTGAGTGCAGGTGAAGTGCCTGCTACTACCGTGTTGGCTTCAGTTAATCCGGAAAGAGCGGAGCCCCCGGCAAATCCTGACACAACAGCAACTCAGACACCTCGGTCTCATCTTGTTCAGGCGGCCACTATGCTCGATCGTTATTCGCAGATGTATCCTGACCGTACTGCACCGGCCTTGGTCTTGGAGGGCTTGTTGCAACAGCAACTGGGGAATGAGCAGGCAGCATTAAGTCGTTTTCATCAGGCCAGCGTGGAGTATCCGCGCCAGGCAGCGCAACTCACCGATATGCTGGATGCCTATAATACACGCACTTATCTGAACAAGACGCCTGAGGGCCAATACCTGCGTCGTCTCTATGCATCGACGATGGAGGGATATGGACTCTTTAGTCCTAACCTGCTCAAGGCTAAGTATTATGCCAATCAAGGCAAGATGGAGCAGAGTCGTGAGGAGATATATCATCATTTCTTCCGTCGTGGCAACCAGGGCATCTATGACGAACTGCTCTCGGATATGCAGTTCTGTGAGGAGAATCTCTATGGTCCCTTTAAGAGTCTGTTGCTGGAGCAGTCGTATATTGACATTGCTGTGGAGCCAACATCCAAGTGGCTTTTCTGGCATAGTGACGATGTGATGCATGTGACATTGAGGAACCGTTCTGACAAGGACTTTGAGAATGTGCGCATCTTCCTTTGTATTCATTACACGGGCATGTATAAGGATGAATATGATGTGGTGAAGGTGCCCAAAGAGGTGAATATCGTGGGGAAACATGCTACAGCAGATTTTGATACGGTGCATATCAATTATCCGGGAAAGAACTATCAAGACATCACTCGTGTGCGTGCCATCGCGTTGTTTGAGGATCGTATCTGTTGGGTTGATGATGTCAACTACAAACAGGCTCGTGCACTCGCTCCTCATCGTGATGCTTCTGATCTGCAGACTCAGGCTCGCCAGGAATATCTGCGACACTATTCGCTTGAACCGCAGAAGTTGCAGCGCACTTTGAGGGAAGGCATCACGATATTGCCACCAGAGGAGGAACCAACTATTGAAAAGAATTGGTGGCAGTCGTTTGTAGGCTGGTTCTCTCATCCCGACAACGACCTCAGAATAGAGTTGCCGCGTGTCTTGGCGATGGCCTCGCCAGTATTCTCTCTTCATCCACTGGATAGTGATAACGCCTTGAGTCCAGAGGAGAATGATCTCGTGGGAACCACTATTCGTCTGCACTTTGACTATGAGCCCGCATACGAAGAGCGGCTGCCTCTCTATATCTATAGCGAAGCAGCCACTTTCAAAGTAGAAATAATCTATAAGGGTAAGGACTCAAAGGTCCTGAGTGTCGAGATATTATAACTGATACTCCAGCATGATGAATGAGTAGGGAGCAACGTCGAGTGAGAACTTCTTCTGAGCCTTGATGGTCTCCTTCTTGGGAGCAATGGGCTGCTGGTCATAGTTGTTCTCGTCGTTGGCCTGACCGCTAATCACCGTCTTTGTGGCCGTCTTCTTGATGCCGAAGCGGCTCAGGTTGATATTGGCCTTCTTGGCTTCATCAGAAGCGTTACAGATCTTCACATAGAGCTTGCGGGTCTTCACGTTCAGTACGACAGACTGGCCGTAGTGTACGTTCTCCACGGGCTGGATGACATCAGCGGCATCGCCCTCGAACTTCACGCAGTCGCCATAGTAATACTGACCGGCGCTCTGACCGAAGAGCTGCTGCACATAGTAGCTGCAGGTGAGGTAAGCACGCTCGTTGTCGAAGTAAATCATGTCGGGGTTCCAGTTGGTGTTGTCCTTGCGGGCAAAGAGGGGAGCGTATGATGTCATGCATACCACATCACCGTTGCGCTCCACATGGAGCAGGTACAGACCTTCAGCCAGGGCATCAATCAACTTCTTGTCTTTTGCGGCATACTCACCCAGATAAACCTTGGTCTTGCGGTCGCGGGGATAGCTGTCGTACTGACGCTTGTTCAGGAAGTAGTTGTTGGGCTCGTAGTAGTGCTCATCAATGATAGGCATACCAAGTTCGCCTGCTAATTTCCAGCCATTCTCCAAATCGGGGTTGCCGGGGTGAGAACCAGGACCAGCGGTACCTACGATGATGATTTCGGGGTGAGCCTTCATCACACGGTCGTAGATATACTTGAAACGCTCGGCAAACTCGGGCGTGATCTTTTCCTCGTTGCCCAGACCCAGGTACTTCAGGTTGAAAGGCTTGGGATGACCAGCGTCAGCACGCATCTTGGCCCATTTGTTGGTGGCGGGATCGCCATTGGCCCACTCAATCAGGTCGATAGCCTCGGCTACCCATTCGTCCATCTCGTTCATAGGAACCACATCCTGAGCCTGAGTGCGCATGCTCCAACCGCCATTGGTGCCCTGACAACTCACACCGCAAGGCAGAATTGGCAGGGGCTCCATGCCAAGGTCTTCGCAGAACTGGAAATACTCGAAGTAACCCAGTCCCATGCTCTGATGGTAACCCCATGTGTTCTTCAGACTCTTGCGCTGTTCCTTAGGACCGATAGTGGTCTTCCAACGGTAGGTATCCCAGAAACCGTCGCCACCACCATGAACGACACATCCGCCAGGGAAGCGCATGAACTTAGGCTGAAGGTCGGCCAATGCCTGGGCCAAGTCCTTACGAAGACCGTGTCCTTTATAGGTGTCTTCAGGCATCAGAGACACTTGGTCAATATCTAAATCGCCTACTGTCAGAACGAGAATCTGCAGTGTGGCATTCTTGCTGTCCTCAGAGGCAGTCAGCACAGCCTCGCACTTCTGCCAGTTGGTGGCGTCGATTTCCAGATTTGCTTCAGCTAACAACTTAGGATTTCTTCCCCAACCCTGAGCCTCGACTAGGGCGATGCGAATTTGCTTGGCATCCTTGCCGATGTTACGGAAGAAAGCAGAGAAGTCGTACTTCTCGCCAGCCTTGACGCTAATGCCATTGAAACCGGTGTTCTCAATACCAAAACCCTTCCAGCCTTTGTAGTCATAATACTCCTTGACACGCTCTGTGTGCAGGCGCATGTAAGTGGGGTTGTTGGGGTGAATGGGATTGTCCATGCGGACCTGAAGGGTGCCCAGTGAGTGTCCTGGACGAATCTGCTTCCATGCGGTGCCTGCTCCCCATCCATCGCGTTCGGCAGGGTTGAACTCGAATGAGCCGTTTTGCAGCAGTTCTGCATACAGGCCGCCATCGGCAGCGCTGCTGATATCCTCGAAGAAGATACCTATTAGTTCATCACTGATAGCCTTGCCGCCAGCAGGGGCTGACATAGGCTTCTGGGCGTTGAGGCCCAGGGTGGCTGCCAGAAGGGCAGCGCCAAGTGTCATACGTTTGTTCATTGTCCTTTTTAGTTTATTGGAAAATTTTGATGCAAAGGTAGTTAGAAAAATCGGAATATCCATGCTTTTTGTCCGAAAACTCAAAATAGTGCGTCAAATATTTGCACAGTTCGCAGATTATTCGTACCTTTGCAGCCGTTCAGTGGAATGAGAGGCTCGAAAGGGTCTCTCATTTCTGTTATTAAAACACGTTAGAATGATAACGAAGGAAACATTAAAGACATTAGTTGAAGAGTGGCTCGCAAAGGGCGACTACTTTTTGGTAGACATTCAGATGGATGGCGGTGATGACCGCATCGTGATTGAAATTGATCATGCCGATGGCGTGTGGATTGAAGACTGTGCCGAGTTGAGCCGTTTCTTGCAGGAGAAACTGGGTGAAGAACTGGGCGACTATGAATTGGAGGTAGGCTCTGCAGGACTTGGACAGCCCTTTAAGGTGGCTCAACAGTATGTCAACCATGTGGGTGACAATATTGAAGTGATTGATGCTACAGGCAAAAAACTGACAGGTGTGCTGAAGAGCGTTGAGGGACGTAGCTTTGTAATGACTACTCAGGAGAAGCAGATTCCCGAGGGCAAGAAACGCCCCGTAAAGGTAGATGTTGATAAGACGTTCTCAATGGATGAGGTGAAATCAACAAAGTACCTTCTGACATTCAAGTAAAAAGAAAAAATAAAAAAGATATCAAATGGCAACAAAGAAAGAAGTGGCAGGTCCAAGCATGTTTGAGACCTTTCAGGAATTTAAAGAAACAAAGAACATCGATCGTACAACATTGGTGAGCGTGCTCGAGGAGAGCTTCCGCAATGTGTTGGCCAAGATGTTTGGCTCTGATGAGAATTTCGACGTGATTGTAAACCCTGACAAGGGTGACTTCGAGATTCATCGCAACCGTGTGGTCGTGGCCGACGGTGATGTGCAGGACGAGAATAAGGAAATCTCTCTGACTGATGCTCAGAAGATTGAGCCCGACTATGAGGTGGGTGAGGAAGTGAGTGAGGCCGTTGACTTCACAAAATTTGGCCGTCGTGCCATCCTGAACCTGCGTCAGACCCTGGCTTCAAAGATTCTGGAACTGGATCACGATGCTCTCTATCAGAAGTACAAGGATAAGGTGGGCACCATCGTTAGTGGTGAGGTCTATCAGATGTGGAAGCGTGAGGTGCTGCTCATGGACGATGAGGGTAACGAGCTCCACTTGCTGAAGGGCGATCAGATTCCCGCCGACAACTACCATAAGGGTGAGACCGTACGTGCCGTGGTGAAAGAGGTGAACAATGAGAATAATAACCCCCGCATCATGTTGAGCCGTACCAGTCCTGAGTTCCTGAAGCGTCTGCTTGAGGCTGAGGTGCCCGAGATTGCTGATGGTCTTATCGCCATTCGTAAGGTGGCCCGTATGCCGGGTGAGCGTGCCAAGGTGGCCGTAGAGAGTTTCGACGATCGTATTGATCCAGTAGGTGCTTGCGTAGGTGTGAAGGGTAGTCGTGTGCATGGCATCGTTCGTGAGCTCTGCAATGAAAATATCGACGTGATCAACTACACCAGCAACGTACAGCTGTTCATCCAGCGTGCATTGTCGCCCGCCAAGGTAACAAGCATCACTCTTGACGAGGAGAACCACAAGGCTGAGGTTTACTTGCAGCCCGAGGAGGTTTCTCTGGCCATTGGTAAGGGTGGTATGAACATCAAGTTGGCTTCTATGCTGACAGAACACACCATCGACGTATTCCGTGTGGTCAACGAGGGCGAGACTGATGAGGATATCTACCTCGATGAGTTTGCCGACGAGGTTGACCAGTGGGTTATCGACGCCATCAAGGCTCTGGGTTACGACACAGCCAAGGAGGTGCTCAACGCTCCTCGTGAGTTGCTCATCGAGAAGGCTGACCTTGAGGAAGAGACTGTCGATCATTTGCTGGAAGTGCTCCGCGCAGAGTTCGAGTAAATGCATAATTCATGATGCATAATGCATAATTAGGCTGTGCCGAAAATGTGAATGCATTAATTTCTGGGATTCGTTATTATGCATTGTGCATTATTAATTATTAATTGAAATTATGGGAGTAAGATTAAATAAAGTTTTAACAGAACTGAATATAGGACTTCAAACGGCAGTTGATTTCCTAAAGAAAAAGAGTAGTCTGGGCGAGATTCGCGACGACGCCACTACAAACACCAAGATCTCCGACGAACAGTATGAGGCACTGGTGCAGGCTTTTAGTGGCGATAAGGCTGTGAAGACGCAGGCTGAGAAGCTCTTCATCAATAAGAAGAAGGACAAGAAGGTCGAGAAGCCATCTGTCAAGGTTGAGACCGAGGAGGCTCCTGTTGAGCAGCCGCGCCAGCAGTTCAAGCCGCTGGGTAAGATCGACCTGGACGCCCTGAACAAGCCTAAGGCTGTGCAGCCTGAGCCTGTGAAGGAAGTGAAGCCGGAACCCGCTGCCGAGAGTCCGGTGAAGGAGGAACCCAAACCAGAGCCCAAACCTGTGGTTGTCGAGGAACCTAAGAAAGAGGAAGTGAAAGTGGTGGAGACCCCGAAACCTCAGCCAGAGCCAAAAGTGGAGAAGGTCGAGGTTAAGGAGGTGCCAGCTCAGCCCGAGAAGGTTGAGGAGGCTCAGCCTGCCGCTCCTGTGGAAGAAAAGGAAATCTTCACGTTGAAGAGTGAAACGAAGTTGGCTCCGAAGGTGAATGTGCTGGGTAAGATAGACTTGTCTACCCTGAACCAAAGCACACGTCCTAAGAAGAAGACCAAGGAGGAGAAGCGCAAACAGCGTGAGGAGAAGGCTGCCCAAATGCATGGTGGCGCCAATAGTGCTCAGAATGGCGAGAAGCGTAAGCGTGAGCGTATCCGTTCTGGAAAGGTGGATATCGAAGAGGCCGCTAAACAGCAGCAGCAACAGCAGCAGGGCGGTGGCAAAAAGAAGAACAAGGGTGGAAACCAGAACTTCCAGGACAATAATAACAATCAGCAGGGCGGCAAGAAGAATAAGAACAAGAACTTCCAACCTCGTCCTATTGAGGCTAATGAAGAGGATGTAGCACGTCAGGTAAAGGAGACTTTGGCTCGTCTGACCTCAAAGACCTCTCAGAACAAGAAGGGCGCTAAGTACCGTAAGGAGAAGCGCGATGCTGTTCAGGAGCGTATGAGCGAGGAGATGGCAGCAGAGGCAGCACAGAGCAAGGTGTTGAAGCTCACCGAGTTCGTGACTGTGTCTGAGTTGGCCACGATGATGGACGTGCCTGTAGTGAAGGTTATTGGTACCTGTATGTCTGTAGGCATCATGGTGTCTATCAACCAGCGTTTGAATGCTGAAACTATTAACCTCGTTGCTGAGGAATTTGGTTTCACCACAGAATATGTTTCTGCTGAGGTGCAGGAGGCTATCACTGAGGAGGTGGACGATGAGAACGATCTGATCTCTCGTGCTCCTATTGTCACGGTGATGGGTCACGTAGACCATGGTAAGACCTCTTTGCTCGACCATATCCGCAATACCAATGTGATTGCTGGTGAGGCTGGTGGTATTACCCAGCACATCGGTGCCTACAACGTGACGCTGAAGAATGGTCAGAGCATCACCTTCCTGGATACCCCTGGTCACGAGGCCTTCACGGCTATGCGTGCCCGTGGTGCTCAGGTAACGGATATCGCTATCATCATCGTTGCTGCCGACGACTCTGTGATGCCTACCACCAAGGAGGCTATCGCTCATGCTCAGGCTGCTAACGTGCCAATGGTGTTTGCTATTAATAAGATTGATAAGCCCGGTGCTAACCCCGATAAGATTCGTGAGGACCTGGCTAATATGAACCTGCTTGTTGAGGAGTGGGGTGGTAAGTACCAGTGTCAGGAGATCAGTGCCAAGAAGGGACAGGGTGTCTATGAGTTGCTGGAGAAAGTGCTGCTCGAGGCCGAGATGCTCGACCTGAAGGCTAATCCTAACCGTAAGGCTACTGGTTCTATCATCGAGTCTTCACTCGACAAGGGACGTGGTTATGTATCTACCGTCCTCGTGTCGAATGGTACGCTGAAGGTGGGCGACGTTGTGATTGCTGGTACTGCCTGGGGCAAGGTGAAGGCTATGTTCAACGAGCGTAACCAGCGCATTGAGAAGGCCGGTCCTGCCGAGCCCGCTATTATCCTGGGTCTGAATGGTGCACCTACTGCTGGTGACTCTTTCCATGTGATGGAGACTGAGCAGGAGGCTCGCGAGATTGCCAACAAACGTATCCAGTTGCAGCGTGAGCAGTCATTGCGTACGACTACGAAACTGGGTCTCGACGAGTTGTCACACCGTATTGCTCTGGGTGAGTTCCATGAGTTGAACATCATCGTGAAGGGTGATACCGACGGTTCTATCGAGGCTCTCTCTGATTCGTTCATCAAACTGTCTACCGAGAAGGTACAGGTTAACGTCATCTCGAAGGCTGTAGGTCAGATTTCTGAGAACGACGTGATGCTGGCTTCTGCATCTCAGGCCATCATCGTAGGCTTCCAGGTGCGTCCTTCTGGCGAGGCTCGTCGCTTGGCTGAGCGTGAGGGCGTTGAGATTAATACCTACTCAATCATCTATGACGCTATCGACGATGTTCGTTCTACCATGCAGGGTATGCTTGACAAGGTTAAGAAGGAAATCGTTTCTGGTATGATTGAGGTGAAGCAGGTGTTCAAGATTTCGAAGGTGGGTACCGTAGCTGGTGGTCTGGTGACCGAAGGTAAGGTGCACAACAAGGACAAGGCCCGCGTCATCCGCGATGGTATCGTGGTTCATACTGCCAATATCGATGCCCTGAAGCGTTACAAGGACGATGCCAAGGAAGTGGCTACTGGCTTGGAGTGTGGTATCTCACTTGTCAACTTCAACGATATCCAGGTGGGCGATATGATTGAGACGTTCACTGAGATTGAAGTAGAACAGAAACTTTAATGGAAGAAAAAAATCAATTTGTCCGTCAGGTGGCCGAACAGAAATACGAGTTCGGCTTCACCACGGACGTACATACAGAATCATCGAGAAAGGGCTG
>Ga0265298_10002271_pt1 | contig 26998 bp, 35 predicted proteins | sample AusTroGonzalo_MG_3_FD_193486 | JGI IMG/M metagenome (GOLD analysis project Ga0265298, IMG submission 193486) | Bovine rumen microbial communities from tropical cattle in Woodstock, Queensland, Australia - Gonzalo_01 | ecosystem: Host-associated > Mammals > Digestive system > Stomach > Rumen ...
CATAAAGAGGACCATCATAAGTATGCACACCGGATGCACTCTCATTAGGATAATACCAGGGAAGGTTCTCGGAAGAACCGTAACCTGTTGCACGATTGATTACGTCGTTACCGGCATGTTCTTTCTTTGTCAGAGTCAGACCTGACAGGCGATAGGTTAAGGGGTCTTGAGAAGAGCCTACTATAGACCCGGGCTTATAATCACCGAAATGTATCTCTATTACGCCTACATACGCGCCCGTGCCTGCGCATATATAATATGGTACTCCCCAGGTCTCTACGGCAGTAGTCAGAACTTCTGTGAAATACTTATCCTCAAATGATACGCTCTTATCCTCTGTCGTGATGCCATTGTCAACTACAACACGGAATTTGGCATCAAGGCCGGAAGCCTTCAAGGATGCGTTCAGTTTAGATATAAAACCATCCTTCCTGTCATCACCTGAGTTCTCCAGCTTACCGGCAAAATGAATGGTTGTGTTATTGCTTACAGGATTTTCGCTTTCACCATCAACAGCATCATAGACATAAACACCTGCAAGAATAGAGCGGTCGTTACGGAATGTGAGATTGTGGCTCCATCGCTCATCCTCGTTATCCTTCTCTGACCCAGGAATATGGTATAGGTTATAACGTTCTCCGTTAAATATAACATAAACGTCATCCGTCCATTCATTATCCAGGCAGGTGGGCCACATGAGAGTTCCTGTTATTTCAGGTGCAGAACCCATGCGGACGCTGTCGAATGAAAATTCAGTAAGTTGTGCAGGATTGACATTGGAAGGGAAGTGCTGAGCAACCCCTCCAACATCAATCATTATGTCGAGGATTTTTTCCATCGTCAGTTATTATTGTTGCTTTGCTTGTTTGCCGCCGGTCTTGATTTCAATACCTTGTGCAGCAGCTTCGGCGGCTTCCTCAGCCTCCTTTTTCACACGTGCCTTCTCGTTAGGCTTGGATTCCGTATTGAGTTCTATACCTGACTCCTGCGACAACAAGCCAGCTTGTTTCAAAGCGATAAGCATGTTGTTGTACTCGGTTGCAGACATAGGTTTCCATACCTGCTGTGATGCGTTAATCTGCATGGATTCGTAACGAGTAATAGCAGTCTCGTCAATCCCTTTGTTGACGAGCTCCTTTGCCAGTCCGTATTTGAAAAGGCGTGTCATCTTGTCAAATACATTCTGCCACTCGATAGAACCATTTGTAGCACACTCAATATCCATTGATAGCGTAAGCATTATTGCGATACCGCTAATATCACCGGATATATGTATGTCATCAGGCATGATAAAAGTCGTACTTGAGCCCTCCTGAATAGAACGTTTGATATTTTTGAGGGTATCAATAGTTCCCTGTGGTGTGGGAGGTGTCAAGAACTTAGCATCGCCCTTCTGGTCCATGCTTGTATCATTGAGCACAATAGAACCGGCTATCTTCTTGGCCTCATCCTTGAAACGACCACGGACATAAAGTATGCCCCAGCCCCAGCGTTTCTGAATAACGTTGAAGATGTTATAAAGCACCTCATAGCTTTCAATGTCGCTCTGTACTCCATTCCATGCTACGTCACCTCTCTTGCTGATAAGAGGAATCTCTTCAAAACCATGCTCTACAGGGTCATCGAATACCCAGCCCTTCAATGGGTCGCCATCGACAACTTGAGCATCAGTCTTTCTCATGCAACGATACATATAATGGTCATCGTATGAGTCTATATATTCCACCTCATCCTTGACATAATATACACTCTCAAGAACTCGGTCGCCGTTATCATCATTATGGGGACACAGGACATAACCATCCGCAAAAGTCAGGAGCCTGGATTTAATTTCACCGTCAAGAGAGAAATAGTATAACAGACCAGCGTCACCCTGAGTTTTCTGAGTGTATATCATCTTGTACTTCATGCCTTCCTGGTTGCGCTTCTTCCAGTATTCCTTAAAGTTGATGAAGTCCTTCTGCATCTGTTCTGTCGGGTCTGTTCCTTCAAGAGTGTGCTGGATAGGCAATGCTGCAAGATGGAGTGTCTGTTTCTGTGCGATTTTCTTCTGGAACGGAATAGATGTCCTCTTGTACTCGATTTCATAGAATGAGCCATCTTTCAGCTTCATCGTGATAGAAGGCACATTCTCGTCAGAGAGTATCTTATGGCAATCCGGGTCAAGCTCAAGAGCAAATTGTTCCTGTGGCACCACAAACCTCTTGATGCGAGGTGATGTAACGGTGATGGTCTCACCTACATCAACCTCTTTCTTGGAGTCTGCGCTTGAGTCGGTTTTGATTTTGGCCCCTCTTGTAAAGGGCTTCTTCTGGAGCATAGTTTCTGGGTTGTTAAGATACCCTTGAACTATCTCCTGCTTCTTTTTATTACCATCCTGTTCCATAATATATTATTGTCTGCGGATTAGGTTATACTTCTTCATTAACTCTTCCTCGGTGGGGATATATGTCTCGTGCCCACAATACTGACATACGGTGTTGAATTTCTGTTCCACAAATACCACACTATCCTTAACATCAGCATTGACCTTAAACTTATCATTCAATTTGATGCGGAGGTCGGCCTGTATTTTAAAAGCATCCTTAGCCTCAATCTTGTTTTCATCCAGAGCCTTCTGTGTAGCTGCAATAAGTGCAATCATCTCTGCCTTATTCTCATCGAATGTTATGTCTGAGGCTCCGGTTTTCTCGTCTTTCTTCCCGAAGAGTATGACGTTGACAACATTAGCCTTGATATAAGACTTCAAGAAGCCTACTTTTCCGTCTTTTATGTAAAGCTCATATCCTCCGTCCTGACCAAAGACCGACCGATAGGCGAAAGTCTCATTCTCATACATCATCGATAACAGTGCGAAGGAAATGTCCCTCACCCCAACTTCATAGCCGCTACTTTTGCAAGCATCAATTATACTCAGTATCTCTTCATCTTTTATCATAGCTCAAGCCCATAAATGTTCATCATATATACTGTTGGTGGCTTCACTATATTCATAGTCGCCCTCATCCTCGACATAGGTTTCATCCAACTCTTCGCCGTAAGGAAAACGCAACACGGGGAACATGCGCATAGCGCAAGGGTCAAGAAGGTCCATAGAACGATTTCGGCCTAACATCTGATTCATCTCTTTCTTAGAGAAGAGAGCCTTCTTGCCTGATGGCATATCGCGGAAACGGACCACCAGACATTCTTCTACAAACTCCTGTCTAATGGTTATCGGGGTCTTGAAGTTTTGATGCTCATAGAGTCTTTCCGAAACGCTGTCTGCAATTGAGAAATTTCTTCTCTTGATGGCGTTTACCAGACGTATATAGCATTCATCTTTCAGCTTATTGGCTGTACGACCATATAATCCCATCGTGGCGTGGCCAGAAATGAATGGTATTGCATCCTCTATGTAGTCATTGATATAACGGCCTCGCACAGCATCATAAATGATATGAGAATCGGGCACTCCATGAGATGCAGCGAACATAGCAAGATGCTCAGCGTTCATCTTAGGTGTAGAATGTGTCATTATATCAATATCCTCAAGATTGAAACCGTTCCAGAACATTGCAATGTAGTTATCCGTTCCGGTGTCAGCAAGGTCGCATGTAACCCATTTATCGCCATTGACCTGTGGGTCGTTGTTAAACACTGCCTCAGCCAAATCGGTAGTGATTGGAGCATCAAGTTCATCATCAGGCGATACATTCCAGTTACCTTCAAGAAGCTGTTGTGCGTTTCTGCCGCCCATGACAGCTACAGAGCCCACATATCCGTCATTATTCTGCAACATAGCCTTATTCTCGGACATACGACCGAGATAGAATGCAAATGACTTGACGATGTCCTTATAAGTGGCATTACCTTCGGCTCCATTGATTCGATAAAGAACTCTGTCTATAGCGACACGTGCTTTATCGTAAACCTCTTCCTTACTATCACCCCAGACAACATCCTCTACACGCTCACCGTTAATGAAGAAATACCTCACCACACCATCGCGGTCAGGGATGATAAAACCGTCTGCTCCGATATACCAATCACAGAATTTGCGGAGCCAATGGTTTCGGTCCGGGTTGGTAGTCATACGCACCTTACCGGTCCATTTTGCCCTTCCACGGTTACGAGTATATATCGCTGTGAAACACTCCCATGTGAAACCTGTACCCTCATCGAAATAGATAAAGTCGTACTGACGGCCTTTGAAACGCTGCAACACCTTGTCACGAGACTGTTCGGAAACGTGTGTTACATCTATCCTGGCTCCTGACGGAAAATCTACGCGAGGTTCTCCACTCTCTACTATGGTGCAACCATCTCCATAGACCTCCTTAAAAGTATCAAGAATACCACCGGCAGCTTTGGTATCGCCGAGGTTGTTACGGAGAAAAAGACCTCTGAAATTGGGGTCCTCAGAAGGCTCCGCAACAGCCAGCACCGAGGCAAACGTTTTGCCGGAACCGAGGCAGGAACCGCCCACAGCGAAGTCCACATTGGACCTTACAAAGCGTTCCTGAAAGCCAGGTTGGGGACGTATAATTCGTTTTGGTGCTGCCATTTCTGATGCCTTTTCGCGCAAAAATAGGTATATCGTATGCGCGTATGAAGTTGATTTATATAAAAAGAACTTCATAGTGTAGTTTTAATAAAATAATATCATTTTCAGTGTTATTTCTAAGCATATATATTTGCGGCAAATCGAACTTTAACTTATTTGATTATGAAGTTTACGAAAGAACAGGCTTTTGAAAAACTCAAAGCCATTCTGACTAACGACGGCAAGAAACCCTTGCGTATGTCAGAGCAGTCAATCAACAAGCAGTTAGATACCCTAATGCCGTTGATTGCGAGTGATGAAACCGAGTTGGATGATTTCGTTGAAAAGGTGAAACCCTCCTTTGAGACTATGAACGGGAACGCCGAAAAAGACCGGTCTGATTTCATTGAAGATTGGAAAAAGAAGCACCCGGAACAGCAGCAGCAACAGCAGCAGCAACAGACGAAATCAGACAATCCCGAGGTACAGGCCCTTATGGACCGTGTAGCTGAACTTGAGAAGGATAAGAAGGAAAATGCCACGAAAGCTGCAATAGCAGCCAAGAAGAGCGAACTTCTTACAAAACTCAAGGAGAAGGGGATAACTGATAAGGACTGGTGCAATGCAATGGTCAACGAAATCTCTCTGGATGAGAACACCGATGTAGATGCAAAAGCAACTAACTTGCTGAACCTCTACAACAAGAACAAATCCACGTACACACCCAAGACCCCGGGCTCTCCATCCGCCGGTGTTGATAAGGATGAGTTTGAGGATGTCAGGGATGCACGTAAGCAGGAGCTCGGAATCAAGGATGGTCAGTAATCCTTTCGTCAGCACATAAGAGAGTTTTCAACTAATTATCAACAAAAATCTATCTGTTATGGATATTGAAAATTTCAGAAAAGGTATCTACAACGGCAGAGTGCTTTTGCAGCAGTCTGGTGAGATTGGCGGACTCCGTCAGGTGTTCGTTAAGCTCCAGGGTAGCAAGAACGAGCTTGTTTTCCCGACCTTCGGCTGCCGCTTGATGAACCCCTTCAAGGGTCACGCCAAGTTCTTTGCTGGTGATTTGGTTGAGTATCGTATGGATGGTACAGGCTTTATCCTCAAGACCTATGAGGTAGCTGACGATGTTGCCAACAACGCAACAACCGTTTATATCGTCCGTAACGGTTATCGCCATATCCCGTTCGTAGGTGACGTTCTCATGGTGGCCCCTGATGCCCTCGGTGGTACAGGTAAGGCAGTTACCGTGTCAGCCGTCACAGCAACCACAGCTACCATTGGCGGACATTCCGTTGACGTTTGGCAGCTTACCATCTCCGCAAACTTCGGTGCAGCCGTATCGAAGGGTGCTATCCTGGTTGAAGCAGTTGAGGCCGGAGCAAGCAAGGCTATGCTTGTTTCCAACCCCAATATGTTCCTTCCCTGGGATTTGGAGTGCATCTTTGACCCTGCCGCTACTGGCGTATCAGGCGACGATGACTATGAGAAGGCTAAGTACATGTTCTCGCCCATTATCGAGGCTGTTGCATACATCCACAAGATGTCGCCTCTGCCCGAGTGTGTGAAGGCACTGAACGGAAGCCGCGTTACAGGTTGGTTCGCACTGAATGCCCTCCAGGGCAACGGCGCAAGCGCAGCTATGACCAACTTCTACACTAAGAGTGCAGCAGATGCTAAGTTCGCTGAGAAGGCTGATTCTCTTGAAGGCTATGGCATTACCGATGCTTACACGAAGGATGCTGCCGATGAGAAGTTCGCTGAGAAGGCTACAACCCTTGCTGGTTACGGTATCACCGATGCAAGTATCAACACTGGTACTCGCACAGTAACTCTCGGCGAGAACTCAATCGTCGTTCCTTCTGAGTAATCCACTTTTAAAGGATAACTACTATGGCAAAGTACGATTTTAATAACAGCAGATACGCACGCCTGTTCAGTGACAGCGATGTGCGTTTCCTCCAGACCTACATTGACAAGGCTGCAATGCTGGAGGTTAATCATGGTTGGTGGATGACTCAGTTCAAGAAGGCTGGTCAGGCAACTCCTACAGCAGATGACGGAACTGCCACCTTTACCGTGAAGGCTCGTAAGCTGGAGGTTGCTCCGCTTATGGACATTCGTGACCGTCTCGGCGACTCCATGCCGCTTGACAATGAGGGTCTGGCATTCTACAGTGCTACTGTACCAGACTTCATTGCTCCGGGCATCGTAGAGAAGGCCACCGAGCGTTTGAGCAAGGAGCAGATGTTTGAAGAGTTCGGAAACGACCGCGACATCCTTCTGGCATGGACCCAGAAGCTCCAGGAGCGTTACGATTCAGCTAACAGCACTCTGACTTATATGGGTGCCAAGCTGATGTCTGAGGGTAAGATTTTCTATGATGGTGGTCGTGGTGCCCACATGCCTCTGCATAAGGCAAACATCCCCACAGAGAACTTCAAGAAGGCTGGTGCCGTTGTATGGACTGATACCGAGAATTGTAAGCTCATCGACCAGATGGCTAAGATTGAGGATGATTTCCGCAATGCAACCGGTTATGAGGGACCTCTGGTATGGAAGATACCTCTGGCTATGTTCCGCTCATGCTTCAAGCCCAACGCACAGGTTCGTCAGTGGATTCTTGACAGCGTGAAGGTCAACAATGAGCCTATCACCTCCAACTTCGTTTATGATGACGATACCATTCTCCGCTTCCTTGCCAAGAACGATACCATCTCTCCCATTGAGATTGTCAAGGAGAAGGAGCGTAAGCTGAACATGGATTCTGACACTATGGTTAACGGTTGGAAGCAGAACATCGCTGTGCTCTGCCCGACTGGTTTCGTAGGTGAGGTCCAGTACACCGACCAGCTTGAGATAACTCTGTCAAAGAAGTATGGTTCAAAGCTCATAACCAAGAACTTCGCTTCATTGCAGCAGGGTCTCGCATGGGTAATCGCATCAACCCTCAATAACGGCAACTACCAGGAGTGGCACACCGACCTTATCATGTCGGCTGTTCCTTCTCTGACTGAGTTCCCGTATCACGTAATTGTTGATACAACCACCGCAGACTAATATATGGCCACACAAGAAGTTATAGATTACATGTCCGGTTTGACGGGCTTCGTATTCGATAAGGATGTCCTTAACCGTGTTGCTTTGGACCGCCACGTCGAAGAGAGTGACCCTAAAACGTTTGACAAGAGGACTCAGGACCTGCTCACAGCAGACCTTCTCCTTACAGCTTATCTGTCACCGGACGTTTGGGCCAGCCATAGCAGCAAACACGGCAGCTACAGCCGCTCCGTGGGTGCTCAGACGCTCTATAACAAGGATAAAATCTATAACTACTTGCTGGGCATATACAAACTCTACGATGACCCCAAATTGGAGCAGCTTGGAGAAGGTGGAACTGTCAGCTTTCTCGATATATAACTCATGGCGTACATTGATAGGGATGAACCGCATGAATACCCATATCAGGGTGTTTTCAAGCGTAAAAGCATAGATACCTCAGTGCCTCTGAACCAGCGCACTGACGAGCCGGTAGAGATTCTATCTACGGAATGTGACATCATGGAATCATCGCATCCAATGTCCGGTATCTTAGCTACCGCCGACTATGCGGTTTATTTCCCTGTCAGTGACTCCGAGTCAGTAGCGATAAAGCGAGGTGATACCTTTGAGGCCGACTTCCGTGGCGTAAACGTCAAAGGTAATGTAATAGGTGTTTTTCCTTCACAATTGGATGGATGCACCGCTTATATCAAGGTTATAGATGCTTAAAGGTAATGGCAATGGATTGGAGGTCAGACAGGAATTTCTTGACGAACTCGTTCAGTATCTTGCTGACGAAGGCGAAAGGATAATCAAAGCCGCCTACCAATCACATACCTTCCAAAACAGGCTCTATAATCTCCATGACAGCTACGGTTCCTCAGTCTTTGTTGCTGGCATTGAACAACCCGGGTGTAGGCGTTATGCTGAGCCAGAGAGGTCACAAGGCGTAAGAAATAGCAACATAGGACGAGAAGAGACAGGCCGACAAGCTATAGACCGATACTTCAATGACTATGCCAAGAGAACCCGAAATGACCATGTTGAACTTGTAGTCTGTGCAGCGATGTTCTATGCTTCCTTCCTGGAAAATCCCGAAGAAGCACCGCACATCCAACGCAAATACAAGGTTATAGCATTGGCAAAGGATGAACTTGACAAGTTAAAGAAGGAGCTCGACATAAGGGGAGTCAGGACGAGAACGGTAAGAGTAAGAGACGAGGAATACCTCAACGCAAAACGTCAAGGATATGGAGAAGAATAACATTAACGTATCGGAAATTGAAACTTTCATAGAATCAATCTTTCGTAGTGTTATTAGTAATCAGGTTTATGCTGATGACATCCCGAACAGTATCAGTGACGATTGGAACGACATGGTCATCTTTGACTGTTCCAATATCCATGATAACGATGCTTTAGGGACAGGCTTCATCCTTGTTTATCTATACGCCCGACCTCTCTCTGACGGCAGCAAGAACGTGAAAACAATGAGTGCTATGGAAAAGGCACTCAACACCGCGATAGCAGCTACGAGCAACGGCACATATCGGCTCAGTCGCAGTGATTTGTGGACTGATTTTGATGCTCGATGCAAATGGCATACCAACGTGGTAAAACTGAATATAACAATTGTTTAACTAAAAATCGATAAGGATATGAATTACGAACATTCAAATGCAGTAGTATTGGATTCCGGTAGAATCGTGTTCTCCAATGCGAAGCACTTGTATTTTATCCCTTATGTTAGCGAGGACCAGGTCGGTTCCGACATTTATGACCTCGTCAACATCGTAGGTGATACTCTGTCCGTGACTCCTGATGACAACACCATCAACAGCAAGGACAGCGAGTTCAAGGACGAGCCTCTGTTCGAGAATGTCGTTCTCGGCAAGGTTCAGTTTGCAGGTACCTGTATCGACTTCCAGAACCCCGTGATGGAGAAAATCTTTGGCTGGAATGTAGCTGGTGGCATCGCCGCTATGCCTACTTCATACAAGGACAAGTATGCTGCCATCATCATCAACTTTGGTGAGGGGATTCCCGAAGTTGTTCTGCCGAAGGTTAAGATGAACAGCAAGGCTGTCATTTCAACCCTCAAGACCGGTTCAGGTGAGGGCAACCTCGCAGGTACAGCTTATGCAGCCATCCTCAAGGCAGGTGATGTTCAGGTAAAGACTTCATTCTGCTTTGTTCCGACTTCTGTTGCTGACTACGAGATTCTCAGCAACACCTTTACTGACGTTACCACCGTCAGCATGGTGACAGCAACCGGAACAACCACCTTTACCGGTAAGGTTGACTTCTCGGGCGGTATAACCATTGAGAAGGCTGGCTTCAAGTACCGTAAGGGCACTTCTGGCGCATGGACTACTGTAGATAACGCAAATCCTGGCTCAATCGTAAGTGGTGCCAACTACACCGCTACCGCTTCTGGCCTGGCTGCCGGTAACTATCAGTATTACGCATACGCAGAGGTTGACGGTAACGAGATTAAGGGTGCAGTCCTGACTGCAACAGTCTAAGAGCCCTAATCTTAGTATAAGGAGGGTGGAGGCAGGTTCTCTGCCCTCCTTTTGCTTTAATACAACAGAGAAAATAGAGAGCGATGAAAATTAACAGAGAAAATGTTCAGACCATAGAGCTGTCAGAAGGCCGCCGTCAGGAGATACAGGAGCAGAATATGCCTCCTGTTTCCGATGAGTCAATGGAGAGGTTGGCCCAGGTGATGAATAATTCACCAAGCCTGGCAAAGCTCGCTGGTACGGAGTGGGAGATACGTGCGCTGCATCCTGCGGTGCAGTGGCATATTGCCGAGCAAGCCTGTAAGGTACATAATGTAGAGAAGGCTACTTTTGGCGATGTATTAGATGGTATGGCGAAGAACCTACCTATCGTCGTTGATATTCTGACTTATGCACTTCTTAACGATAAGGAGCGCATCAAGAATGAGTATAAGATGGTGTATGAGAAGTTGATGTGGGAGAGTAACCAGAGTGAATGGGCAAACCTCTTATTGGAGGTTTTGAATCTTCTCGATGTCAACTTTTTTTTTGCGACTACCAAAACCGTGATGATTTTCAGGGATTTATCCCTACAAAGGAAAAAGACGACGGAAGAACGCAGCACATCATTGCGCGTACTGAATGGGGGCAGATGATGGACTTCATCAAAATGTTCCCGTCGGTTACGATAGAGGAATATATGTGGAAGTTAACTATTCCTCAGATTAAATTGTCACAGAGCGACTATTCTCACACCAATTATCTTAGTGAGGAAGAAGCTGAGTACCGGAGAGGGCGCAATCTCTTCGATAAAGAGACAGGAGAGATGAGGAATGATTTAGGGATGCCAATTATTATTGACAACGGATAAAAACAAAATATATGGCAGGTCAGGGTTTTAAGTTGGTCATAACGAAAGAAGAGCTCAATCGTATTGACCAAGCCGATAAAAGGATAGAGGCATTAGGCACAGAGGCGGAGAAGGTCCGTGATAAAGTTATCAAGGCTTTCCAGGATATGATAGCACAAGGGGTTGACCCGTTCCGCAAGGATGTATCAAGGGCTGTAAAAGACTTGAATGGTTTGAAGGGTGCCGAGAGTGTACTCAAGGCTGTTGATGACAACATGAAGAAAACGAGTAAGAGCACTAAGGAGGCCGTCAAAGACCTCGATTCTCTTCTCGACACCTTCTCTCAGATTCGCAAGGAAAGCGGATTCAATCCTAAAGGCGGAATCCAGAATCTTAATCTCGGTCAGGCTAAGGGTGAGCTTAAAGACCTTAAAGCCTTACTTTATAACCCAGACCAGCAACTCAATGCAAATGAATCTGAGTTTCTTCGCCGTCGTATAGAATTGCTTGACGATTATACGAAGAAAGCTGTCAAGTCCCAGGAAACTATCACTGCGGAGGAAGAGAAAGAATCCCAGAAGCGTATCAAACAGGCTGAGAAGGAGGAAAAAGAGAAGGAGAAGGTGCGCAAGGAGGAAGAGAAGGCTGCAAAACAGGCCGAGATTCTTAAAAACAGCACCTATGAGGGTTCTCTTGCCTACAGCAAGGCTGCTGACTCTATCAATAAAGAGCGTGAGGCTATCAAGTACCTCATTGCGGCCCGTGACAACCTGAGCAAATCCGACAGGGACTACGATAAGAAGGTTGCGGAGTTGAACCGCAATATTCTCCAGCATAAGATAAACATAGACAAAGCCACATCCGCATCATATAAGCTCAAGGGTGCGCACCGTGATATAATGAATGCTTTGGGACCACTTGGTAATAAGCTGGCCCTTGTTTTCAGTGTTACAGCCATCTCCGGTTATGTCAAGCAGATGATGAATGTAAGGGCCGAGTTCGAGTTGCAGAACAGGGCCTTGCAAGCATTGCTACAGAATAAAGAACAGGCTGACGCTCTCTTTGAACGTATTACTGCATTAGCCGTCCGCTCACCTTATCGTGTAAAGGAATTGGTAACATACACCAAACAGCTTGCTGCATACCGTGTAGAGCAGGATAAGTTGTATGACACTACAAAGATGCTTGCAGACGTTTCATCCGGTCTCGGCGTTGATATGCAGCGACTCATCCTGGCCTATGGTCAGGTAAAGGCTGCAAACTACCTCAGAGGTCAGGAATTGCGTCAGTTCTCGGAGGCTGGTATCAATATCCTGGGCGAGCTTGCTCAGTATTTCTCAGAACTTGAAGGTCGAGCAATATCTACAGGTGAAGTATTTGAACGAGTCTCAAAGCGTATGGTTGCTTTCGAGGATGTAGCTGAGGTGTTTAAGCGCATAACCGAGGAAGGAGGTATCTTCTATAACATGCAGGAGATACAGGCGGAAACGCTAAGAGGTCAGATTTCTAACCTTCGTGACTCCATTGACATTATGTTCAATGATATGGGCAAGGCCAATGAGGGTGTGCTCAAGAATAGCGTTAAGATGATACGAACTATCGTAGAGCATTGGGAGGAACTTGCAAGGGTAATCAGGGTTGCAGGTGGAGCCTTCGCAATCTATATAGGTTATGTTGTTCTGGCTGGCATTAAGCAGAAATTATGGACAGCTTCAACTCTTGAGGCTATGGCTGCCCAGGGCGGTCTAAATGCTATGATTGCAAAGACAATCATGGGCTTAAAGGGCCTTTTCTCAGTAGGTGGAATTATAACCATCGCTATTGCTGCACTTGCTATCTTTGCCAGCCATCTCATTCAGGTGAGAAAAGAGCAGAATGAGGCTAATAAGGCTTTCTCGGAGAGCATGAAGAAGATTTATGCCTCGAAAGCCGCAGTTGAGAACTACACTCCTGCACTTGCAGAACTTGCTAAGCGTCAGAAGGAGTTATCTGAGGCAGATAAGGATGACAAGAAAACTCAGGCTGAACTTGTTGATATAAGAACAAAGCAACGCAACATCCTAAATGAGTTATCTGAGATAGATGCTCAGTATGCTCAGAGGGCAAAGAATAAGATTACCGATGAACAAGCTCTTCTTGAACTTGCGAAAGAGTATAACAAGGAACTTGAGACTCGGTTGATACTTGAGGGCGGTATGGGTGTCAACCAGGGTTATCTCACTAAGGAATATGAAAAAGCCGATGAGAGATATTCCCAGGCTATGAACAATATGATGGCCCACTACTCTGATTTTGTGCGTATTGCCCAAATGCAAGTTCAAGGTTTTGAGGAAGGAGTTTCAACTCTCACAAAAGAGGGCTATGAGGCGTTCAAGATATTCCTCGACCCAACAACCGGCACCGCCACTGAGCGTATCATAGCTTTGTATGAAGCACTCCAGGCCGCAAATCTCAATATGTCAAAATCCCTGGCCGGTTCTGACAAGATTATCTCAAGTTACATTAAGGCCAATGAGGATTTGTCTTATGCAGAAGATTCTATGCTCCGCCGTTTCAAGAGTGCCGCTCAAAACGCATTTGCCTCTCCGGGCATTCAGGAACTCTGGAACCAATTTAATAACGGAGAACTCAGTCCAGAAGAGGTAGCTAAGGCTCGAAACTCTATTATAGAGCAGTATAATAAGGTTCTTGACGATAGCTACCTTCCTACTAAATTACAGGCTAAGGCAAAGGATTGGTTGCTGACATTATTCCCCGGTTTCAACACATGGGAATTGACTATAGACCAGAATCTATCCTTCTTGCAGAGTCAGATGCAGAAATATCTTGAGACTCATAAACTGGATGACACCAGGATATTCCCCAAGATAAACTATACTACTGACACCGATAATTATTTCAAGGAACTCAAGAACCGTTATAAGGAACTTACAGAAGAGGCCGGTCGAGCGAGGATTGCTACAGAGGCTTTAAGTAAGACCATGAGTAACGAACAGGTGGCCCAGGACCTTGAAAGACAGGCAGAGCAAGTACAGGCCATGCTTGTTGCTTTCGGTTATACGGACGATGCCAAGCAGTCAAAGCAAATACAGCAGTTCAAGCAGAGACTCCAGCTTCTCCAGGATATGTACAAGAAGTACATCGAACTGAGGAAGAACTTCACAGAAGAGGAAGCACGCTCTAAGGTTCGTGAGAGCTATGGCAGTGTGTTTAAGGACCTCTTTGGTGCGATGGGTTGGGACATCAAGAACTTTGACTTCACGACATTGCAGGGTGTGCTTCGTCAGATGAATCAGCTTGAGGGCCAGGCTAAGAGGCTCGGTAAGGATGCACAGCGAGAGTTGCACGATGCTATGGGTGATACTGAGGTTCAGATAGATGTCAAGTTCCGGCAGGATAACCGCGAGGAATTGCAACGCGACATAGCCGACATGTTTGACGGCTATGACATTGCTATGGAGATGGAGAGTCTTGATGTTCCGGCAGACCTTGCTCAGCAGTTGTTTGGATTGTCTGCTACATCCATGCCTCAGATGAGACAGCTTCTTGAGAGGTGGAGAGAGGAAGGCCGATTTGTGGGCGAGGACGGCGAGAATCTGTATAAAAATACAATTGAGAAGATTGATGATATGGAGGACAAAGCCAATAAGGAACGTCTAAAAAAATACATCACCTATCTCAATGATGCTACAGATAAGCGCATCACAATCAAACGCGAGGAATTGCGTAAGCTCCGTGAGATAGACAGCATGACCAACGTATCGGAATCTCAGAAGAATCTGATGCGCGAGGGAGTGCGTGAAGAGGCTCGCAAGGAACTTGACAAGAACGCCTGGGCGGAGTTCAAGGAAAGCGACCTGTATATCCAGATGTTTGAGGACCTGGAGAAAGCTTCCGTCAAGAGTTTGTCTGTCATGCGTGCTCAACTTGAAGATATGCGCACCAATCTCAATGACTTAGACCCGACCAATGTCAAGGAAATAGTCAAGCAGATTGATAAGATTGACGAGGTTATGCACAATCGTCATCCTTTGCGTTATCTCAATGAGGACCTGAGAACAGCCCAGCAGTATATTGCCAGCAAAGAGACGTGGGAGAAGGCTCTCACCGACGCTATGACACAGGCCGCTAACATAGCAAAATCAAAGCAGGAGGCTATTGACTTTGCTATGGATTGGGAAAAATACTATCGAGATTTCAACGACCAGGGCCGAGAATGGGAGGCTGCAATAGCCTATGGTGAATGGCAACGCGCATTGCAAGAGGTTGAAAGGCTCTCCGATGAGTATAAAGAGGTCAACAAGCAGATTGATGTTTATACACGTAAGCTTAGTCTGGGCCAGCGTGCAATGCAAAACTATTGCACAACTATATCCAATATTTGTGATTGGCTCAATGAGTCCATTGGTCTCATGCACGAGTTCTATGAGTTGTCATTGCAGACCTGGGGGAGCAACAATGAGTCGGCGCAGGAATACGCTCGTATCATGGCACAGACAGCCCAGGATATTACAAGTCTGGCAAAGAGTGTTGTCAGGATATATGAATCCGAAGGAGCCGACATATCAGCATGGATTCAGGCTGGTCAAGCCGGTGCGAGCATCTGGCGTGACATCAATCAGTTCATAGACCAGGGCAAAATAGATGCTATCAAGGAGCAACAGCGTGCTGTGGATGAATTAACCTGGGCCTATAACCGTCTTGAGCAGCAGTTGGATTCGGTGCTCGCTCTCGAAGAGGCTCTTGTTGCTGGCGACCAAATGCTTCTCAATATAGAGATGCGCCGTGAGGCCCTGGAAGCACAACTTGCAGCAGAGCAGGAACGCAAAGACCCAGATGAGGACCATATACAGGAGTTGAAACAGCAACTTGTAGAACTCGGCGATGAGGCTGAGGCTGCCAAGAGTAAGATTATAGAGGCGTTTGGAGGTATTGGTAGTTCCAATTACGCATCCGAGGCCGCTAATATAGTTAATGCCTGGGTGGATGCCTATAAGAATGGTGAGAGTACCCTGGATGCTGTCAATGGTAAGTTTGATGAGTTCATTGATAACCTTGTCAAAAAACAGGCCGCACTTCGGTTTGGCAACAAGTATTTAGAGCGTCTGTTTACAGACATGGATGATATGTTTGACCAAAACGGCATGATAAGCTATTCCGCCCTCAATGACTTCAAGGACAAATACCAAAATAGCATCGGAGGATTTAATGAGGGAATGAGACAGCTTATGGAAACGCTGGGGCTCACTCAAGGGTACGCATCGCAGAACCTTACGGCTATGCAGAGAGGCATACAGGGTGTAACTGAAAAAGAGGCTGAGGTGATTGAGAGTTACCTTAATACGGTAAGGTCCAATCAGATGGAAATTCTTAGTGAATTGAAGAGGTTCTACAACATGCTAATATCATCCGAAACAAATCCTATGCTCAGGGAGATGCAGAATCAAACTGAATTGCTGAGGAAGATGAACACGGTTGCACAGACCTTCAACAATAGCATCATTTCCGTCACAGGAAAGGCCGGTACAAAAGCATTACAGGTATCGATGGTATAATCGCACTATTTTTCTCTGTTGTGCGGAAGAGGTGAGTCAAGTTCAGATTGTCTCGCCTCTTCATTTTTGATTATGATTTCGGAAATGGAGAGATAATCGTCATGTTCCTGAGTCTGATTTTCAATGAGAAATTTGATGGCAGAAAGTTGCAAGAAAACATTACGTCTTGTTCTGTTGTAGATTTTGGCAATTTCGCTGCTTGATAACCCTACATCATAATGCAATATAAACCAAATGAAGGCTCTGGCGTTCGATGTGCTACGTTTTCTATCCCTCGAATACACATCTTTAAGGTCGATGTCAAAAAACGCGCTTACAACGGATTCTACTCTTTCAATTTTTGTGGCTAAAACGGCATCCATAATCGTAGAGGTTAAATGGGTTCGGCTGGGGTTTTGATTTCTCTTATCTCAATATGGTGAAAGAAAAGCATCATTTTTCTCTTGAGAATATAATCGGGTGTCTTGAGTCCTTTTGTGTCCTCGACAACAGTCTCACCAGTCAATGTCACTTTATAGACAAAATCCGCGACATAGGAACACTTCTGTTCAACAAGCACCTGTACTTCCTTATCTTTAGTTTTGAGGTGTTGTACTGCGGTTTTATATTGATTATCGATGAGAGTAAACCATACTTGTTTTCTTAGGTCCGATATGATACCTTTTTTCTCGCATGATTGCAGGAACAGATAGCGGTCACGTTCGAGCTTGCTGTCAAAAGTCTCGTTACGGAATCGGCTCTTATGATTATGATATTTCTGATACATTATGCTTAAAACAGAAGTTCTTTTGGGTCGTAAGTTTGTTCGGGCTCCTGCTCAGTTTTTTCTTCCGGCTCTGGCTCCTGGATTTCAGACCTGTTTTCCTCTTCAAATTCCGGCTCTGGTTCTGATTGCGTTTCCTCTTTGGTCTCTTTGGTCTCTTCTGTCTCATCCAAAGGGGTCAGTTGTTTCAACCTTATATGCACAAAGTCCAGGCTCACCATATCCGGCTTCGCTTTATGCCAAGTCTGTAGAAAATCCCAGGGGTCGGTCATATATAGGTCGCGCACAAGGTCCTCCATATCAAGGATGTTGTGGACTTCCCACCATACGACCTTGCATTTGATTCCATCGGCAGTAATTACGCGCTGGTTCTGTCTGGCCTCGAAGAACTTAATATTGTTCTTGATTCCAGCATAAGGCACCAGAATATCCTCCTTGAAAGAATGGTGAATCTCAAAAACCATATTAGAAGGGCTCTTTGTCGATGACATAATTATCTCCTTTCTTTGCAGCCCATACCTCGTTAAAGCCCAGGCTGCTCTTAATAGTATCAACAAACATCTTCTCATCGCTATTGGTCGCGCTGAGATGGATAAGCAGGATTCCCATTACAGATGCAGAGTAATTCCGGGATAGGAACCGCTCTGCCTTCTGCAACGAGAGATGGTCATCGTATCTGGAGAAACCTGTGTTGTTCTCCATCATGTTTTCTACAATAACATCCTCGTCATTGTTCGCCTCCACCATGTAGAATGTAACGTTCTTGAACGTCAATGGCACATCTCTGCAATCAGTAACGAATAAAACACGACAGCCGTCAGGACAGTCGATAAGATAGCCGTAGCACTGTGCGGAATGCTCAAGTTCAAAAGCCTGGACCTTAAACGTTCCAATACGGTTTATGGCTTTCAACTTGATACCCTTGATAGCCGGTACTACCATGCAAGCCTCAGCCGGGCCAAACACATCAATACCCATGCGTATTAGGGTGCTGGCGGTACGAGCAGATAGATGGTCGCTGTGTCTATGTGAGACAAGGCAACCAACTACCCTTTTCATACCTTCGTCATAGTTGAGGGCTTCAAGGTAATCGTGCATGTGGCACCCGAGTTCCAGGATTAGTATTTCACCCTGTGACTCTATCAGATAGCCATTGCCGCTTGAGCCGGAGCCCACAACCGAAACTTTCATATTATTGGAAATTAGAAATCAAACTTTCCATTACCCGGGGCTTCTGCTGGCTGCCCTTCTGGTTGAGCGGCAGCTTCCTCTTGAGCACTCGGCTGTTCGGGCTTATTATCTTCCTGGGAAGCTTCATTTTTGTCTTTGGGCTTACGAGATATGCTCGGTTTCGGTTGCTCAGGCTTATTCTCCAGTTCAGGAGCATTATCATTTACTTCCTCAAACTCCGCATTCATAACCTCGGGAATCTCATCCGTTTGAGTTTCCTCATCGTTATCTTCTCCATGCAGTTCCGGGGTAGAATTGATGACCATACGACAGCCCGAATTAACTATCGTCTTTTTAATCATCTTCTCAGTAAAGGTTTTGTGTACCCCCTGCTGTGACGGTGACTTGCTCCAGGCTGTGAGAATCTGCTTCTTAGTCATAATATACAAGTCAAGACCGGCCTTTGATGGGATATACAGATAAGCACCGACATAATCTTTATCCAGGTTCTCAAACTTCTGCTCATGCTTGACAAGAATTTTACGGCCTGTGGTCTCATCTATGCGATAGATAAACTCATCGCCTTCGTGTATGACAACAGGGAACGGCTCCCAATCCGGGTATATACGCTTGACCATAAGCACCTGACCAAAATATGAAGGGTCAATGCAAAGTCTGTCACCTCTGACAATCGGGTAACACTGGTCCAGAGCCATGTTGAGGCCACGAGTAACCATCTTGAACAAAGCTGTAGATACTGAACTTGGAGTGCAAACCGCCAGGGCAGAGTTGTGATTCTTGTCCTCGGTCTCAGCAATACGAAGGAATGACATCTTAATGGCATTGATGTAGTTGTAATCCTTCGGCATAGTGAAACCACCCTGACAAAGTATTTCAATACGCTTGATGACTTCGTCACCAATCTGACTTACTTTCGCTAAAGCGGTTGTTTTGTTTTTTTCTTCCATAATGTAAGTATTTTTATGAATTATCATTGTTGTCTATCAAATCTTCGGGCCGTGGGCTATTACCATCCTCATCACGTATAACATCAATTGTAACGTCATCGTATATAGTGCTTCTCCGATGACTGCGATGTCTATATTCATTCTCCAGCGTGTCAGCCCACACTCGGACGCATTTTGCGGTGACATACCAGTAATTGTTGCGTTTAATTCCACTGACACATAGGTCAACCCTTATTTCCTTTCCAACTTGTAGATATGGTCCCCATCCCTTCTTAATAGGATTATATGCGGTGAACGGTAGGCAAGTATCTTCCCTTCCATAATCATTCTGTTGTATGACATAATTCCAAACCTCAGAATAATCACCTGTTTCATTCTTGAGGGCCTTGACCTTGCGTGCCTCTATGATAACACCGCATATACTTAGGTTGGCTTCCATTTATTACTGCTTGTTCACCATAACCTGTTTGTCATCACTGCATCTTATGCGGATAGTCTGGCCTCCGGGATTGATAGGAAGGTTTTCTGGGTTAATTGTGTTGCTCTCGTCAACCCACAATGGCATATTCACACCGTATGAATTGTTGAAGAAACGTTGCAATTCAGCTTCCATCATAGCTTTGGCCGCTCCATTTGAAGTGTTGAACTTTGTTCCATCCTTCTGGCAGATGACACAATCATCGACAAGGGAACCATCCTTCTGTCTGCGTTGCATCATAATCTTCATATTAAGGAAGGAAGAGTTTACTCTCTGAGATACGATGTCTGCACGCTCACGTATGTATGCGTCAATCTGAGCCAATGTTTTCTCGTAGCCGATAGCCTTGATTCCGACATCTTTCTTCTCCGCATTCAGGTCTGCTATTTCCTTCTCCAGAGCATCACGTTTGGCTTTCAGACCATACTTGCGGTTCAGTTGCTCCAGTTTCTCCAGCTTCTCGCTCTTTTGGCTTATCAATGCCGAATTATCTACGTTAGCAACCTCGTCAACCACGCAGTCATCAACAGCTTTCTTGAGCGTAATATATTCATTGGTATCGGCGAAGGCAGGCTGTTTCTTATAATAGTCCTCAAGCTCTTTCTCGACCTCGGCACGGGACAGTAAAGCTTGTGTCTCAACGCCTTTGCTGCGTTCAGCCTCAAGGGTCTGGAGGTTTGCCTCACAAGCATCCAGACGTGCACGGACGGATTTTCCCTCGGCAACTATGCGGTCGCGGTCAGACTCTTTCTGCTCATTGAATTTGCGCTGCATCTCTTCTTGCTTCTCTATAGGAAGTTCCTGGCCACAATAGGAGCACTTTGATGGTTTGAACACACGAGCCATGATAGCATCGCGTTCAGAGAGCAATTCTTCACGTCTCTTTGACAGCCGGTCTTTGTCTCTCTTCGCCTGAGCAATTTCATCGTCGAGTGATTGCAGACGAGCATTGGCTCGGTTATTAGCAGCCGTGCGCTCCCTGTTAGTGGCATCTATATTGGCAAGTTGAGCGCGAATGTCACTTGCACCATCTTCAATCTTGCGCTTATGATTGGCTTCTGCATCCTGTAAAGCGCGTTCAGCCTTCATCTTAGCCTCGACTTGCTCACGACGTTTTGCGACAAGAGGTTCAATGGACTTAGATGCAGCCAGCATATCATTGTCAATGTTTTTGATTTCCTCGCGCACATCATCCATTTCTCTCTTGATAGAATCAAAATCAGTCTGGTCGTAATCCGCAAGGTCCTTCTCATTGCGCTCGATGATTGCCGGAATCTCGTTGAGACGAGCCTTGAGAGGTCTGAGTCCGTTCTGAGCCTGATTGATAATCTCCGATATTGTCAGTGTTTTCAACTTAGGAAGAATCTCAGAATAATCACCTTTGAGTTCGTCATCACGGACCGTACCAACAATCTGTTCCAGGATTGCACGGGCTTTATCCTTATCGGCACCAGCAAGCTCAGCGAAGAAACGACCAGACATGCAGAAATGCAGAACCTCAAGAGGGCAGAGATTTCGTGTCACAAATAGTTTCCAGTCCGCAACACTCGTCTCAATGTCATCAATAAAGATTGTGTAATCATCTGATGCAGCCTTTTCAAAGATGTCAGTACCACGCCTCCGCACGAACTTAGCACAAGCGCGTTTCTCCAGCATAAACTCGGTGCCATCGATTTCAACATAAGCCTTTACGCTTGCCACAGGAGTCTTTTCGTTCAACTCCACCCGGTTATCGTAAAGCTCAGAGTTCCTGGGAAGCAATGGGTCCGTATAACCAGTCAGGAGCCATAACCAGGCTCTCATAAGATTGGTCTTACCCGTACCATTGCGACCTACTACGGTGTTTAATTGTGCATCAAACACCACGTCTGAGTTCTGGGATTTCCAATTACTCAGCACGAGCCTCTTCAATACAACTTTCTTCATATTCTTTTAATGTGATTTCAAGTCTCAAAACCTCACAGATACTCTGAACCGTAGCGAAAGCGCACTTTCTGTTGTTTTCGACGTGCAGCACCGTTACATAGTTGCAACCGGCTTTCTCAGCCACCTGCGACTGCGTCATCCTCAGTTCAATTCTTCTCTCTCTGATTTTCTTTCCAATATCTATCATATATTAAAACTTTTGCACAAAGATATGAAAAACATTTCACAATTTGCAAATAAAGTTTTAGACAGGTTTTGCCTATTTATTATCCTGCTCCTTTTCTTTCTCTTCTTTGTTTATGAATCTGACAACGGAACAGCCACTAATGACACTGACAATCATTAACAATCCCATGTAGTGCCAAAAATGACCGAAGAAGAACTCGCATAAATACCTTGTAATTTCCATCCTTTTTCAGTTTAATTTTTTATCTATTTGTTGCATTTAGGGCAATAGTGCTTGCCATCCTTCTCAACCCATCCTTCTTCAAGCGCACATTCTTCAATCTCTGAACCATCGGTATCATAGGGGATGCACATACCGCCTTCACCATCGTCAAAATACTCTCCGCACTTATCGCATTTAAGTTTTGTGCTCGGTATAATTACTTTTTCTTTGCTCATAATTAAATTATCGATATATTACTACTCTGTCTCTTTAATAACATTAAGGTCTATATATGAGGTAGCTGCAAAGATGGTATATACAACCCTGTTGTTAGGCTTGCTTTTTTCATCTTTGATAGGTTCTCTGTAAAACTCAGGAGTGGTTACTACTGATGCTATACAATCGGCTAAATTATCGGCTGTGGTATGTTCCTCTACCCAGGGCATAGCCATCAGGTCTAAATCATTTACCACAGAGCCGTGTATTGCTATTGCCCAACCACATTTTGCTGCGACCTCACGTATCTTTGGCCAGAGAAAGGTCCAGAAGATAGCATTGTTGTCTTTTAGTTTCTCTAACTTAAACGACATATCACTAATCCTTCTTAGTTATACATTCCTTTTCTTCTTCATATTACCTGCATCGTTTTACCATAACAATACAATAGTTCAATCAGTTCCCATCCATGTCAACCGTGTGAGACAAAAGGGCCTCGTATGCGCCGGGCTTCAAATAATGCTGGAGCAATTTACGTGTACTCTCCTTGAGGTAAAGGGTTCTGTTATTGACCTTACACATTTCCACAATACGCATAATAGTAGGACCGCTCTCTCTCAAATTGTAATAGTCTTTTTTTACACCACTGCGAAGTCCAAGCTTATAATGGTCGCACCATTCCATAGAATCCCTGATGACTTGCACTGATGACTGCCAGTCAATTACCGGTTCAATGGATGCCCAGGTCTTGAAACCATCCATGTGCAAATAACGCATAACCTCAATGCGTCTGTGATTTGAAGAAGCGTTAGGTTCCATGTCATCGCGGCCTGTTAGCGTAAAGCCAAAGGAGACCCAATCCCTGCAATGGTTAACAAATGTTGTTGGTAAAGAATATAACTTGCTAATAAAGTCCGCATTCTTGGTAAGTACCTTAACAGGAATACCTCTAATTGCACACCTGTGCATGGCCTTGAATGTAATATCCATTGTCTCATTGATGAGAGGGTCTGTGGTGAAGGAGAAGAAAACACCATATCTGCGCAGATAACCAATATGCTTGTCAAGTTCTTTTGAAAAGATACTCAACGCATCTTCTTCATCCTTGAAGCACTTTTTTAGCCTGACCTCGGTGCCACCCAGTTGCTTAGATGGTGCCCCACGTTTCAGATAGCAATATTCACAATTGTGGGGACAACCAGTGTAGAAGTTGCAGCCCACGCGACCATATTCTAAGGCAGCACCCTTTGGGGTATATAACGCCTTGCCATTGATTACAATATCTTCCATATCTCTCTTATTTATTGCCTTCATCCTTCCACAAGGCAACGATGACGGCGATGAGTAAAATTACTATAATGATAAAATTTTTCATATTTCAACCTCCTGCCATGATTCTATCGCACTTGTTGGAACTTCTTCACACTCGGAATCACTATAATGCTCATAAGGCTCTTTTACCTTATGCAGTAATTCAAGCCTATGACCCCATTCCGGGACGAGTCTCGCCACAAGAATTTCTGCCGTCGGTTTTTCCGACATACCACTTTTAGATGTTTTACGGCTCTCTTCCTTTTGCAAGTCACTATAATAGTGCGCAACAAGAGAAACGAATCCAAGAACAAGGGCTATAATCAAAAGAGTTTCAGATTTGCTACAATTGATAAGAAAGGTTGTAATAACACCCAGAGAGAAAAATGCAAGCGTTATAAGTGTGGCAATTATCGCTTTACCTAATCTTTTCCAATTCATAAACTTAATTTGTTAGTGTATCAAAGATACTATTACTCTTTTGTTATAGTCACCTTAACCTTATCGCCAGCTTCGCTCGGTGACACTATATTGCTCTCTAACTCAATCCATGAGCCGTTATCATCACAATCTAATATTCCGATAACCGCATTTTGCATCATTGATTTTTCCTTCCATCGTGAGCCTTCTTCAAATCCCCACTTGAAAGATGTTTCGTGGCAATACTCTCCTTTGGAATACTCTTTGTTGTATATCTCAAAGTATGCTTCAAATTCATCATCATTCTCCGTTTTATAGGATAATGAATTTACAAAATCTAACATACCTTGATACGCAACAATAGCACCATCACATTCGGGATAACCATTAGCCTTGTTTATTCTCTCAACTTTTATTCTTCTTTTTAATTCTGCCTTAATTCTGTCTATCCGACTCATACCTAAATTGTTTTTGTATCATTAGTTATTTACTAATTACTCCCCTTCTGGAGTTTTAGCAATGGTTTGTTTTAAAACTTGTGTTATCTTATAATCTGATTGCATCCTACCCAATTCGTATGGTGATACTCCTAACACAAGACCTATCGTAACACAATTAGTAGCATTTAACGCTCGTCTGCCTTGTAATATGTCAGTCAAATTAGACGGTGCAATACAAGTCAATTCTGCTAATTCGCTTTGAGTTATTCCTTGCGCCTTGATTATAGCTTTAAGGTATTCTGCAACGGATGTATTTGTTATAAATTGTTTCTTCATATTTTTAAGTGTTAGTGTATCATTGGATATACTAACCTTCCCCGAAAATGACATCAGCCATTTCTTTTGCTATGCGTGCAGCGTATTTATGACGCGGCTCAGAAGTACCAACAGCATCCTTAATAACATAGTCATACGGAATGGACGCAAGAAGTTTAACAGCCGTATCGGAAATCCATTTGAGCTTGTTGGTTTCGTTATAGTCCATGTTCTCATCTTGTATAAATTCCAGGTCCTCGGGAGAATAGACCTCTGCGTGGTTCTCCAGAGCAACATTAGTCACTCTGAAAAACTCCTGTTCTCTACCTTTCAGTCTCGCTTTCATAATTATGCCTTCTCTAAATAATACTCCATAACCCAAACTTCCTTTCCCTCTGCATTGGTCTTTTTAACCCTTTGCCTTGAAGGAGGAAAGCCCAGCATCTCTTCCACGTCCTTAATACGTGCTCCGAGACGCATAGTGTGAAACTTCACCAAAGCATCCATCGGTGTTAGTCTGCCTCCTGCTTTTAGATACTCCAGGATTCTTTTAGCCTGGCTTGCGGATGACTCCGCATTCATGTTGTCGTTTGCCATAGTCCGATATATTAAGTTAATAACTAAGTACGTATGATAGCCTGACCGCCATCCTTGTAATGAATAACAACCAGCCTTCCATCTATAGGATTTTCGGCGATTACATATTCGCCTATTATCTCGCGTTTCTTTGACATAACAAAAGGGCTTTATTTATTCGTTTATTTTGCGCCTGAGCGATTTTTCTTTCTTTTGCGGACAATGTATCGGATGCGAGAAAGAAAGCCGTTTGTAGGGCAAATATTGGTCTTGCTCTCAACCGGAAGTTTTTTTAGGTCCTCGATTGAAATATAAATGCAGTCATGTACGGCGCATCTGACAAGCCTTGCATCTGGGTCGCCATCAGGAATCACTACTGTGTCCTTACCGAAATTATGGCCAGCCTTTGCCCTTCTCCACATCAGTTTTTCTTTCATTGCTCAATAATGTCTATTTCATTTTCGCACCAAAGTCGTTCGTCGGGAGGCCAAGCCTTGAAAAATCCAGTGTCCCACATCCGACCCTCAATAACCTCACCTGTTGACCTGACCTTAGCCTTCATCCTTAACGTATTGCTCAAAGTCCTCAAACTTCTCGACCCAGCGATTTTTCTGGAGGTCATAAATGCCGATGTTCCAGGTCGTAACAACAGAGCAAGGAAGCTCAAAGTGTTTATCAACAAAGTTCTTCCAAACCTCTTCCGCCTCTTTTCTGTTGTCAATCTGAACGTCTGCATCGTCATCAATATTGCAATCAGCGTAAAACAGGTCGGTTATCTGGACTGCAATATCATCAAGAGAAGGCGCAAAGTCCGATGGAGAAACATGTCTGAGGACTCCGACATAAATACGGCTTTGACTTTCATCGTCAAAATAATCACTATCAAGATTATCCCAAGCCCTCTTTGCGAATATCAACAGGTCCTCAACCGAACCAAATGCGTCACAGAAGCAACGGGTGGGTTTTAATCCAAAACCAAATTGTTCTTTTTCTTCCATATATCAATCATTTTAGAATATCCTTAGCCAAACCATGTCTCCACTCGATAGCAAACTCCCACCAGAAAATGTAGAGGGCATAAATCCTCAAATACATCCACTTCTTTCCATAGGCGTAATCATTCATATCGAATGTTCCGATAGCCGGTATGAAAAAGAAATGTTCAAAATAGAACCAACTCCTTACAGGTTGTCCTATAACCTTAAAAGACAATCTTCTTTCCTTCATATACCAAGTCGTTTTTGCAAGCTTATAATTCTAAGTGTATCAGAAGTAAATATACATAAAAGCCCAGCCATTAAAAAGACAAGCATTAAGTATAAGAAAATATGGCATAGCTTTTCGTTTTTGCCGAAGAGCTCTATACCCAAACCTATCAAGCCCGATATTACAGCCAGAACAATACAGATTACTGATGTGATTATCATAAACATGGCTTTTTTATCTGCGACCATTATTATCTCTCATCCAAGCCTCCGCTTGTTCACACCATTTCTCACAATAAGGGCTTTTGGTGTACTCTGGTATGCCTGGAGTATAGCATTC
>Ga0265298_10002273_pt1 | contig 26974 bp, 25 predicted proteins | sample AusTroGonzalo_MG_3_FD_193486 | JGI IMG/M metagenome (GOLD analysis project Ga0265298, IMG submission 193486) | Bovine rumen microbial communities from tropical cattle in Woodstock, Queensland, Australia - Gonzalo_01 | ecosystem: Host-associated > Mammals > Digestive system > Stomach > Rumen ...
GCCTGTGAAGAAGTTGGACGATGAGGTTGAGAATGCCTTTTGTTATCTGGACGATTGTCTATACCATTTCATTTGTCGTCTGAAAAAGACCCCGCAATGGCATAACTTACTCATTGTGATGATGGCAGACCATGGCATTATCAACGGACAGGTGGACCAGACAACACCTTTGCAGAAGAACCATATCCCGATGTTGTGGATTGGTGGCGCAGTGCGTCAGCCACGTGTTATCCATACGATTTGTAACCAGAGTGATCTGCCTGCCACGTTGCTCGGACAGTTGCATCTGAACCATGATGCGTATCTTTTCAGCCGCGACGTTCTCTCGGAGACTTATAGGATGCCAGTGGCTGTCCATAACTACAACAATGCCCAATGGATTTGCGATTCCACAGGACATGTGCTTTACGATTTTGACCTGCAACGTGTGACCATCAATGAGAGCAGCGATGCAGGACGACTGCAACGTCTGGACAAAGCGATGATTCAGATGACCACAACAGACTTTCAAAACAGGAAATAATAAATACTTGGCATTGATGACCTCAGAAACGGAAAAAATGATTATCTTTGCAGCATGAAACAGATGATAAAACTATTTTCAGTTTATGGCATAGCATATTTGATGTTGCTGATGTTGGTAATTGGAGGGCTTATGGTCTATCCGAAAGTTGAGCTTCACCTGTTATTAAACTCTTGTCACACAGAGGTTCAAGATATCTTCTTCAAAAACTATTCCATGTTGGCAGAATGGCCATTATATGTTTTGGCATTGCTCCCGCTATTCTGGAAGAAAAAGGAAATAATCCTCTTCTATGCCTTGTGTGAACTGTCGGGAGGTGCGGTGGTACAACTATTGAAGCACTTGTTCAGCGCCCCGCGTCCTTTAACTGTGTTCGAGAATTATCCTGATCTGGTCTTGCCCATGGTGGCGGGCGTACACATGCATCATAGTAATTCTTTTCCATCTGGACATACCTCTACATTCTTTGTCTTCTTTACATGCTGTGCCCTTCTTCTGGCGCACTATTATAAGACAAGAACTAATCTGAACAACCGCGGGACATGGATGCTGTGTGGCTTGTCCATGTTGTTGCTACTGACGCTGGCAGCACTGGGCGGCTACTCGCGTATCTACCTTTCTCAACACTTCCTGTCGGATGTGTGCGTGGGTAGTATGATTGGTGTTATTATCCCGTGTTTGATGTTCTATTGTTATGGGAACAAGATTTTGAAGCTAAAAAATGAGTGAGCTAAAAAATAAGATGATTAAACTGTTACGCAAGCCTATTTCGCTCTTTACGTTTTCATGTATTGTCAGCATAGGTACTTTGGTGTTATACAACATACCTTTCTTTAGCTATGCAGCAAACAATACCAATGAAAATTCAGGTGGGAAGATATTCCTGCTGGTGTCGTTGGTTATAATCATGCTGGTGCTTAACTTCATGATGACCTATCTCATCATGTTTTTAATGAGGATAGTTGGTCGTATTTTGCTTGCCATCCTGTCACTTATCAATGCCACGGCTGTCTATTTTGTCTATACCTATAACATCATCATAGATGAAATAACCATTGGCAATGTGTTCAATACCAGATATTCGGAAGCTTCTGGTTTTTTCAGTTGGTCGCTATGGCTTTTCATATTTGTTTTTGGTGTTCTTCCTGCCTTATATGGCCTGTTGCAGCCAGTCGTTATAGGTAAAGCTAAAAAACTTGGTGTCTATTGCGGTAGTTCACTGGCAATAGTTCTTGTATTGGCATTGGTGAATATCAACCAGACACTGTGGATTGGTCAGCATGATACCGAATTGGGAGGCTTGTTGCAGCCTTGGTCATATCTCGTGAATACGATTCGCGTGACCAGTATCAAGCACCACAAACAAGCTGAGGAGATAAAACTCCCTGATGGCAGAATAGTGGATCATGAGAAGACTGTGGTGGTGCTCGTCATCGGTGAGTCGGCCAGAAAAGCCAATTTCCAGCTTTACGGTTATCAGCGTGATACCAATCCTCTGTTGTCCAAGCAGGCAGGACTGAAGGTCTATCAGGCTACTTCATGTGCCACCTACACCACGGCAGGCGTTAAGGCTATTCTTGAACCGATAAACAGTGACGACCTGAACGAGTTGCTGCCTAATTATGCCTTCAGAACGGGTGTTGATGTGGCATGGCGTACAACGAACTGGGGACAGCCGCCTATACATGTTGACGATTTCCTTGATCAAGATGACTTAGGCGAGAAATATCCCGACACGTATAAATACCATGACGATATTCTCCTGAAGGGCCTTCGTGAACGTATAGAACAGAGCCAGAAAGACAAAGTACTGATAGTCTTGCATACCAATACCAGCCATGGTCCAAAGTATGCCGATAAATATCCTAAGGCGTTTGAGGTGTATAAACCCGTGGCTAAGAATGTGGAAGAAAGCGAGAAGAATATAGGAATGCTGGTTAATGCGTACGATAATACCATACGTTACACAGACTTCCTTTTGGATAGTCTTATCAATACCTTGCATGCTATGAAAGACTGGAATAGCGCCATGATCTTCATTTCCGACCACGGCGAGTCACTTGGCGAGAACAAGATGTTCATGCATGGTATTCCAATGAGGCTGGCACCAAAGGTGCAGTATGAGATACCATTCCTGGTATGGACCTCAGAGCATTTCAGAGACTACAAACCAGAAAGCGAACTGCCAGCTGTTCTTGAACAGCATTATATTTTCCATTCAGTGCTCAATTTGCTGGCTATTGAGTCACCAGCTTATAACAAAGACTATGACATTTTCAAAAAGTAACTTGACATATCACCTGTTTCATGGCATAGCCACCAGCCTCTCGCGCCTTCCGTTCGGGATATTGTACCTGTTGTCAGATGTCATCTATGTCCTCGTGTTCTACTTGGTAGGCTATCGACGTCATTTGGTCATGAAGAACCTGAAGCGGTCATTCCCAGAGAAGTCGGAACAGGAACTGAAGAAAATAAGTAAAGAGTATTACCATTGGTTCTGCGACTATATTGTTGAGACCCTCAAGCTGTTGACCATCTCAAATGAGAAACTGCTGCAGCATGTAGAGTTCCGAGGTTTAGAGGAAGTGGAGAAATGTTTTGATCGCGGTCAGAATTGTTCAGGTATCCTGGGACATTACTGCAACTGGGAGTGGCTCTCAGCCGCAGGTCTCGGTTTTAAACGCCATCCGCAGGCTGTGATAGGGTTGATTTACCATCCACTCTACAATGTTGCCTTTGATCGCCTCTTTCTCGATTTGCGTTCAGCTCATGGTGGTGTTTGTGTCCCGAAAAAGGACATCCTGCGCCATTTGCTTGATTATAAGCGTGATAATCGTCGCTCATTGTTCGGATATATTGCCGACCAAGCACCGTGGTGGACCAATATTCATCTATGGGTAGACTTCATGAATCAGGAAACTCCTGTTTTTACTGGTGGTGAGCGTATCATGCGTAAGATGAACGATGCCGTGTTTTATGTCGACATGGAACGTCCCTGTAGGGGAAAGTACATTTGTACCTTTAAATTGTTGGAGCCGGAGGCTGCAAAGACCGCTGAGTTTGACATTACAAGGCAGTTCTTTAAGATGTTGGAGCAGTCTATTCGCCGTCAGCCAGCTTTCTACTTGTGGACCCATGACCGTTGGAAGCGTTCACATGCAGAATTTGACCGACGTTATGAAGTGGTCAACGGAAAAATTTATGAAAGGAAGTAATGCTTATGGATGAAGTGAGAATCATCAACATACCCAAGATTGAAGACCCGAGAGGCAATTTGTCATTTATCGAGAACGACAATCAGTTGCCCTTTGATATCGCCAGATGTTATTGGCTGTATGACGTGCCAGGTGGCTCTCGTCGTGGTGGTCATGCCTTTCGTCGCAATGATGAGGTGATTATTGCCCTATCCGGGGCCCTTGACGTATTGGTTGATAACGGCAAAGAACGTCAGGTGTTTTCGCTGACCCGTTCCTTCTATGGGTTGTATGTCCCCCACGGTATTTGGCGCGAGATGAGAAATTTCTCCACAAACTCAGTGGCTCTGATATTGTCGTCAATCGAATATGATGACTCAGATTATATCTTTGATTACGAACATTTTAAGTCTCAAGTATAATGAAACAGACCAGCGTGGACGATTGTAAAATCATCAAACTGAGCAAGCATCACCGGCCACAAGGCAATCTGACCGTTGTGGAGAATGGCAGAGACGTGCCTTTTGACGTGAAACGGGTATATTACCTGTATGACGTCCCCGGTGGAGCTACAAGGGGCGGACATGCGCATCGTGAGTTAAGTCAGTTGATTGTTGCGGTGAGCGGCTGTTTCTCGGTCATGCTCGATGACGGGAAAAACAAACGCGTGTTCCAGTTGAATCGTTCAAATGTCGGGATATATATAGCCCCTGGTATTTGGCGTGTGCTTGATGACTTCTCTTCCGGTTCTGTATGCCTTGTCCTGGCCAGTGAGAAGTACGATGCGTCAGACTATATTTACGACTACGATGAATTTGTGAATTATAAGTCAGGAAACAAATAGTTAAAGGCAAATGATCAAGTTCTTGGATTTACAGGCAGTCATACAGAGGCACGCTGCTGAGATACATGAGGCCGTAAACCGCGTGGTTGACTCCGGTTGGTATCTGCAAGGTCAGGAGGTGCAGCGCTTCGAGAAACATTATGCCGACTATATCGGTGCAGACTACTGTGTCGGTGTCGCTAACGGACTGGATGCCCTGATATGGATTTACAGAGCCTATATCGAGATGGGCGTGATGCAGCCAGGCGACGAGGTCATAGTGCCTGCCAATACCTATATCGCCTCTGTCTTGGCATTGACGGAGAACGACTTGGTGCCAGTTTTGGCCGAGCCGTGCTATGACACACTGGAACTGGATGACAGCCGTTTGGAGGCACTGGTCACGCCCAAGACCAGATCTATCCTTTTGGTCCATCTCTATGGCCGCTGTGCTTATACCGAGGAGATTGGCCGCATCTGTAGGAAGTACAACCTTAAGTTGGTGGAGGATAACGCCCAGGCGCATGGCTGCCGTTATGCTGATGGCCGTCGTACTGGCTCTCTTGGTGATGCTGCCGGTCACAGTTTCTATCCAGGCAAGAATCTTGGCGCTCTTGGTGATGGCGGTGCCGTGACGTGTAACGACGAGTCGTTGGCCTCTGCAGTCCGTGCTTTGGCCAATTATGGCAGCCAACGTAAGTATGTGTTTAAGTATACTGGTCGTAACAGTCGCCTGGACGAGATACAGGCTGCGGTACTCGATGTCAAGTTGCGTCATCTGGATGACGATAACAAGAGACGTCAAAACATCGCCAACATCTATTATGAAGGCATCAGCAATCCATCAGTGACCCTGCCTGTACGTATGGGTCATGAACAGAACGTCTATCACATTTTTCCTGTATTCTGCCAGCAGAGAGATAGACTTCAAGAATACCTGCTGCAAACGGGTGTTCAGACACAAATCCATTATCCCATTCCACCCCATAAGCAGGAATGCTACAAGCAATGGAATAACCTGTCTTTACCGGTTACAGAGCGGATTCATCAACAGGAGCTGAGCCTGCCCATGGGGCCGGCAATGACAGAAAAGGATGCTCAGGCAGTTGTCTGTGCGCTGAATAATTTTTAACTTTTCGGGTCTATGAGTGAAAGTTTTTATATGGACAGGCTTATAATCTCGGGATTTTTATATAAATTTGCATCAGAATTATTAAAAATGCGAACCAATTGAAACCCATGAATATCGTTGTCAGTTCTGAATATGAGGATTTAAGGGCGTGGCTGGTGCAGATGCCTCGATTGTTTGATGACAATCAGGGGGAACTATTGTATCGTGGGCGTAATCAGGTCAGGTCGTTTGAGGTTGACGGCAGGAAACTGGTGGTGAAACGCTTCAAGCGCAATGATATCGTCAAGGCAATGGTATATACCCTTTTCAGGAAGAACAAGGCCCGCAAGTCATACGAGAATGCGATGCTGTTGAGACAACGGGGCTTTACCACTCCGCACGAGGTGGCTTACATGGAGCGGCGCATTGCTGGACTTGTGACACAGGTCTATTATGTGTGTGCTTATACTGACAGTGAACCCATCCGTCCGAGACTCATCGAGCAGGAGCCCTTTGACAAACGGCTTGCCGTAAGTTATGCCCGCTACGTGGCATCGCTGCATGAGGCTGGCGTGCTACACCGTGACTTGAATCCGACGAATGTGCTGGTGGATACCGATGGGCATTTTGAACTTATCGATATCAATCGTATGCAGTTCTTCGACGGAGCGGTGCCCAAGGCGGAGTGTATGGAAAATCTGACCCTGTTCTATTGGCTCACGCCAGCCTATCGTTTTATTCTAAACGAATATGCCCGGCAGCGTGGTTGGACGGAAGCCGACGTGGCTGAGGCCATTCGTGTAAAAGAAGTTCACGATAAGCGATGGATTCGTCGAAAGAAGATAACTCATTTAGGAAAATATGAAGTATTACATTGAAGTAGGAACAAACAATAAAGCCAAACAGGATATTGATAAGATTTGTCAAAGCGAAGGCTTTACCAACCTGACCCGTCATAATTTTGGTCATAGCGGAGTGGGACGTTTCCTAACCAAATTGGTTAGCGTGACCAGCATTCTGTGGCATTTGAAGAAGGATGATCAGCTTTTCCTTCAGTATCCCATGAAGAAGTTCTACTATATGGCATGTACCTTTGCCAGAATGAAGGGTGCCCATGTGGTGACGGTCATTCATGATCTGGGAGCTTTCCGTCGCCATAAATTGACGCCAAAGCATGAGAACAGTCGTTTGTCAAAGACCGACTACCTTATTGTCCACAATCCTACCATGCGTGACTATCTGGTCAATCACGGTTTCCGTGGTGGTATCCACTGCCTTCAGATTTTCGATTATCTATCCCCCTCGCCCGTCAGAACCTTGGATGAACGTCAAATGATGTTGCCAGAGACGAGTCATCGTCCGTGGACTATTGTCTATGGCGGACATCTGGGACGTTGGCGCAATGCATTCCTTTATAAGGTTGCTGACGTTATGGATGGTTGGGACATGGATCTTTATGGACGTGGCTTTGACGATGATGCCAACAATAATCCCCATTTGAGATATCACGGCTTTAAGGCTGGTGATGATTTTATTGCCCAGGTGGAGGCTGACTTTGGTCTGGTGTGGGATGGTGACTCTATTGATGAGTGTACTGGCGACTGGGGCGAATACTTGCGTATCAACGATCCACATAAGACCTCCTTCTATCTGCGTGCCGGCATACCGGTTATCGTTTGGAGTCAGGCAGCTATGGCTCCCTTTATCCTTGCCCAGAAGGTAGGTATCAGTGTAGATTCTCTGCCACAGATCAGCGAACGCTTAGCTGGTCTTTCACTAGAAGACTACCGCGAGATGAGGAAAAACGCGTTGGCCATGAGTCGCCTTCTGAGTGAAGGTTACTATATTAAAGAAGGATTTAAAGCAGCAGATACATGTTTAAAGTAAGGTTCATGCCCTATCGTGAGGGATTGGCTACCATCATGCATCGCCAGACACCTGGTCATCGTCTGATATCTCAGGATGGTCGTTATGAGTTCTGTTTAGACGACAGTTTGGAAGAGGCCGATTTTTGGGTGGTTCAGGGAAAGGGTGTCCGTGACGTGCAGACCTGTCATGTGGCTCCAGAGAACACCATTCTTCTGACCACAGAGCCACGATCGATATTGGTGTATCCGCAACGTTATATAGACCAGTTTGGACTGATTGTCACCTGTCAGGAGCAAACCCGCCATCGCAATCTGCACTTTGGTCCAGCTATCTTGCCGTGGTTTGTCGGCTATAAATCCGATCAGCACGGAGGCTACACCTTCTCGCAGGACTATGATTCGCTTAGTCAGCCATCGAATCCTGCTGAGAAAACGAAACTCCTTTCTGTCATTACCAGCAACAAGGCATTCACCCGTGGTCACTTGGATCGCATCAAGTTCGTAGAGAAGCTCAAGGAGCACTTTGGAAATCAGATAGACATCTTTGGACGTGGTTTCCGCTCTTTCGACGATAAGTGGGATGTCTTGCGCCCCTATAAGTATCATATTGCTATTGAGAACTCTTCGCAGCGCTATTATTGGACTGAAAAAATCAGCGACTGCTACCTGACAGAGACCTTCCCTTTCTATTATGGTTGTACGAATCTCTCAGACTATTTCCCTCAGGAGGCCTTCCTCTCTATCAATATCCGTCAGCCGGAACAAGCTATTGCAGCTATTGATACTGCCATTCAGCAGCATTGTTATGAACAGTCGGCTGATCTGCTGGGTGATTGCAAAAAGAGAGTCTTGGGCGAATATAATATGTTTGAGTATGTGGCACATCTGTGCGACCAATTGAATCCCCAGGCTAAGAAAGAGCAAGTGGTCATACAACCCTGTCATTCAGTAATGGATTGGCATAACTTTACGAATTATACCTTCCGCCATAATTATTATAAGGTATTGACGAAACTACATTATCTGATTAATGGAAACAAGTTACGACAATCTACATAAAGAGGCCATAGCCTTGGGTGCCCATCATGTAAGTGAAGAAACCCTCCAGTTGCAGGCTACTTTGCTGGGCATCCTGAAAGTCATCAGCCAGGTGTGTGAAGAGCATCATCTGTCCTGCTATCTGATGGCAGGCTCTTGTCTGGGAGCTATACGTCACCAGGGCTTTATCCCCTGGGATGACGATGCTGACATCGGACTGCCTCGTCCCGACTATGATGCACTGATAGCTCATGCTAACGAATGGCTGCCCGAGGGTTATGAACTGGTGAGCGGTGATAAGAATCCCCTTTATCCTTATCCCTTTGCTCGAATTCAAGACAGTCGTACCACCTATATTCTGCGTCGTAGCTTCGATTTCGTTGGCGGTCTACCCGTAGATGTCTATCCCTTGGACGGTATGACTGAGAACAAATGGAAGCGCAAGTGGCATTACCTGCGTTTCGGATGGACGAAGAAGCTGCTTTATTTCTGCTTGGTAGACCCCTGTAAACATGGTTATGGATTACATTTCCTGTTATCCAAGACGGTCAGGGCTATTTGGAGTGCTAAGACATTGCACCGTCAGTTGGATCATATCCAACGGGAATTCGATTATGAAAGTGCATCTTTGGTGGTTGATCACGACTATAAGCCCTCAAAAGGCATATTGCCGAAAGAGGTGTTTGGAACGCCTAAGAAAGTGCCGTTTGAGGATACACGACTAACTACGGTCTGTCAGCCCGACTGTTATCTGCGTCATCTCTATGGTAACTATATGGAACTACCTAAGAGTCTGCCACCAAAAAACTATCGTTTCCTTGATTTGCAGTTGCCTTACCGCAACTACCAGCCGGATTTATCGGTGAAATAGTGCATATTTCACTATGTGCCATACGTGTTTCACCCCAATCTCTATCCTGCGTCCGAATTTACGCTTTCGCCAGCTGCCATAGATGCGGTGAACGCCGATGGCTTCCTTATGACGTTTATACTTCTTGGTAGGTGAGAGCAGATAGGTGGGATACACCGTCAGAGCCTCCAGATGCTGCTCTTTATCTATGTTCTGATAGCCCATTTCCTCGGCTACTTCCAGCATCAGGAATGGCGAGATGGTCTGATCAAGACTTCCGTCTTCCTTGATAAATTGTCGTCCGTTGTAGAAGTCTATCATTGCTTTGCAAAACATGTTGCCTTTCTCGCCCATGAAGAAAGCTGCCTGCAGGCCAAAGCGTTCCCGTTTCCATGCATCCTCATTAAAGGTAGCGAAGCCATTCTCTGGAATCAGCTCATCAAAGCGGCGATAAAGGAAGATATCGCTATCCATATAGATGCCCCCCATCTGATAGACGGCATAGAACCTCACCACATCAGCGGCAAAGGCCCATTTCTTCATCTTCAATGCCTGATTGATAAACTCGCAACCAATGGCTTTTGCATCCTCGTATGTCCATCTCTTGATTTCGTAGTCAGGCAGATGACGTTTCCATGAGTCAAGGCATACCTTAATTTCTACGGGATATGGATCGTTGCTAAACCAGCACAAGTGTATTATCTTGGGAATCATATAGCCTTTCTTTATCGTTTATATCTTCTCGCTATCACTCTTTTATTTTTGTCCAGAGGCGTTTTAAAGCAGATCGTCTATAGGCGGCACGCACCTGTGGCATCGTCTCCTTGTAGCTCTTTTCTACATCGAAAATCACCTCGCCATGGGAAGTAGCAGTCATCATAGGTGTCATGTAAGTGTCTCCAAAGAGGGCACGAAGCAGCCGGTCATAGTCCTTTGGTGCAGGTACCTTTATATCCTCAAAGTCCAACCAAACGGTCTCATCAAAGATATCACGATCTAGCACGAAGTCAAGTCCACAAAAAGAGATCTCAGCAACCTGCTTGCTCTGGTCAAACGGCTGTTTCCTGAGTCGGTCTTCTATCTCCTTGAACATCGCAGCCCATCCGCGACGTCTCACCTCATAGCGACATTTCATCTTACGAAAGACAAGTCCCAATCGGCCTGAAGCGAGGATAGCACAGTTCTTGGATTTCAGATAACGCAGTTTCTTGCGCACCCAGCGTGACAACTCCTGGCTTTCAGTATGATCTTCTGGAACACCATCTAACACAAAGATGTCAATAAAGATACCCTGATTAAAAGGCTGGTAACTATCTGAGGGGCGAATGGCAGCCGTCTGACTATTACGTAATTGTGCATGACCTCGGTAATAATCCTTATCAGAATAGGCTGACTGTAGGAAGTATGGCTCACTAAAAGCCTTGTTACCTATCTCTACCAACTTGTCATAATCCTCGCGCGGCATTGCCACGTCAATATCATCGTCCCAGGGTATGAATCCTTTGTGACGTACAGCACCTAACAGTGTGCCGAAGTCAACCCACATGCGCAGGTTGTGCTCTTTGCATACGTTTATGAGTTGTTGCAGCAGGTCAAGTTCCACCTGCCATACCTTTTTCATTAATTCAGGAACCTCGTATTCCGTTTTTTTGTTGATGATATGCATATAGAATTTGTTTAGAGTGCAAAGTTACGATTTTTTTTCGAATATCCGTTTTCTATTTCCATATTTGTGTATTTTTTATCTCTACTATTGTTATTATCTCAGAAATTTTACCTAAATTTGCAGGCAAATATCATATAGCAATGAGACTTCGTTACGAAAGTAATTACGATATTCATGAGTTGCAGCAGAAGATTATTGGCAACTTGATGGCGCTGGATGGTGTCTGCCGCAAATATAACTTACGTTACTATCTATGGGCTGGCACCATGTTGGGTGCTGTACGTCACAAAGGATTCATACCCTGGGACGATGATATTGACGTGGCAATGCCGCGCGAGGATTATGAACAACTGCTGGCCCACTGTGAAGAATGGATGCCTGCACCTTATAGAGTGATTGCACCAGAGACTGATGCCAACTATCCTTATTCGTTTGCAAAGCTGGAAGATGTGACGACAACAGTGATGGAGCGTCCTGACTTCAAGTATCTGGAAGGTGTATATGTGGATATCTTTCCTATTGACGGTTTTCCTACAAATGTGAAGGATCAGCAACGTCACTATAAGCGATGGAAACTTTGGCGACATCTACTCTTTATGCGTTGTCGTGATCCGTTCAAACACGGACATGGTCCACGCTCGTGGTTTCCTTGGTTGATTCACCAAGTGTTTTCTATGAGTTTTTTGCAGAAGAAGGTGAAATACTATATGACTCGCTACGATTTTGAGCAGTCAGACGTTGTGGTAGCCTACGATGACAATGGTATCGATGCCATCTTTCCCAAATATATCTTCGGAACTGCTCAGATGTATGAGTTTGAGGGACATCATTACTATGGCGTAGAGCATGCTGCCGAGTATCTGACTATCAACTTTGGCAGCGACTACATGCAGTTGCCACCTGTTGAAAAACGCGTCCAGCATCATTTCTTCCGTCTTAACCTGCATTGTCCTTATCGAGAGACGACAGTGGACGAGCAGCTTCACGCAGAGGTTATTGACACCTAACGCATCCAAACGTCTTGATACTGACATATTTGCGCCATAGGTTGAGCTTGCGTTTCTCAGGCACGCCATGGCGCTTGATATAGTCAGCAACGCCCTGTAGCATACGCTCTGCACAATGGCCGTCGGTATAGGGGTCGTAGTTGTCGATAATCCATTGGCGCTTTTCTGTCAGTTCTTTGTTGTTGAAGACTTCATCGTATGCTTGAATGAGTTGTGATGCATCGCTAATATCTTTCCAATACGGATCTTGACTGACGGTTCCGAGTGTGATGACGGGCTTGTCAAGCAAGAGCATTTCATATATCGTTGATGAGGTATCACTAATCATGACATCGGCCATCAGCATATATTTTGTGACTGCAAAATCGTCCTCGAAAATGATGTTCGCATGGCCATTGGCCAGCTGCTTATATTCCTCGACCCATGATGTTTGGGTCAGTGGATGCAGCTTGATAAGTAGTAATACGCTTTTCTTTTCCACCAACTTGATCAGCTCATCTTTGATTTTCGGTAGTGAGGAAAGCCTGGGGGAGAAGGTAGGTGCATAGAGTACGATGTGGTCACAACCATATGTCTGAAGTAGGTTATTGCGTTCTTCATCGAAATCATAACGGTGGCGTGTTGTCCAGTCTTGACGAGTCCATCCTGTCTCCAATACTTCGAAGTCGTTATAGCCTTCCTTTAGTTTCAAGAATTCCTGCGTAAAGTAGGGTCCCTGGGTCATGTAAATATCATAATAGTTGCGGATACGGAACTGGTCACGTTTCTCAGCAGCATAGCCATGGAAAATACTACATTTCACACCGCTCAGATAATATGGCACAATGTTACCTGGAGCAAATACGGCATCTGGACGAAAATCATATGCTTCTTGTATGGCGTAAGTCCAGTGCACCTCATCTTTCAATGGAAAATCAGGAATTTTTGGCTGATGAACGTACCAGAGCACTTCATGCCCGCCTTGTCGGTCGGCCTCATCTTGTAATGGCCGGACGATGTCGACTGCATATTTGTTCTCACAGAATAGCAGTATCTTCATTTCTTCAGTATATTTATTGTTGATGAAATCCTTCCTTTTCTCTGATGATATGCATTATAATCTCATTATGAATTATATCTCGCAGGAATCATAATACCATTAGCATTGAACGCCTCCTTTAAGACTTCAAAGAATGCTTCAATGTCTGGTGCGTCTATGGTGCCCAATGCACATAGACGGAAAGTGTTCGTTGTTGAGATTTTGCCTGGATAAATCGTGAATCCGTGCTCGTAGCAGTAGTCGTGAACACGCTCGAAATTCCAGTTCTTGTCATCGGGATAAAGCACACTGGCCACAAGACCAGACTGAATGTCACGACGAATCACTTCGCGCAATCCCATATCTTCAAGTCCTTTGTGGATGGCCTCGATAACGCGGTGGTGACGGGCAAATTTCTCAGTTTCACCAACCTCAAAATACTCTTTCAGGGCTTGTCGAGTGGCATAAATGGTCTGCACGGGCGGGGTAAAGTGCATCTCGCCTGTACGCTCGAAGAAATCATATTGGAGATATAGGTTACAATAGTATGAGCGCTTGGGGTAGTCCTTGCTCTTGCGGATTTCCTCTTCGTTGCCGATAATGAACGACAGGCCGGTCATCGCCATAAGTCCCTTTTGGGCAGAGGCCATGCAGAAATCTACGTTGTCTTGTTCCATGTCGAAAGGAATCATGCCCAGTGAAGAAGTTGTGTCTACCACGAAAATGGCTCCATGCTGATGAGCCATTGCGCCAATCTCGCGGATGGGGTTCAGTATACCCGTTCCAGTCTCGTGATGCGTGGTATAGACGAGGGCAATGTCTGGATTCTCGTCAAGGGCTTTCTGGACATTCGTGAGGTCGGGTTGTTCGAAGACCGATGACTTAAGATCGATATGGGGCATTCCATAATACTGGCAGACTTCTACGGCGCGTGTGCTGTAGGCGCCATTGTTGACCACTAGAACTTTCTTACCTGCAGGTAATAGGGAGTTCAGGCAGATATCTATGTTAATGGTACCTGAACCGCAGAATAAGACAGCAGTGTATTTTTCTGCAGGAGCGTGAGCCACCTTTAGCAAATCTGCACGCAGGCTCTTCATCATGCTTGCAAACTCTTTCTCTCGTGGACAGATGTCGGGCACTACTTGTGCCATCTTGACAGTGTCGGTTGTTGTTGCTGGTCCTGGGTTCAGCAGGACGTTTCTCTTAATGTTCATAAATATTGAATGATGTTTTCTTCTGCAAATCGTAAATCGTCGACATCGTCTATCTCATACCATTTCAGCCCCTCCTCACAAAGCACGAATACGGGCTGTATCTCCTTCGACATGTGGAGGAGCTGGTACTCATAGCCTAATTTAGGCAGTTCAGCTACTTTGCTCTCATAGTCGACACACATCTTCTGGTAGAAGGTGTTGCTCAGTTTATGGATGCCAACCAGTTCGCCTTTGACCTTCACCTCTTCTTTGTTGACTGAACAGTTGGTCAGAATGCCTTGTTCGTCGGCCTCAACGTAATACTGGTCTTGAAATTTAGTAACAGGAGTGATGAGCATGACGTCGGGGTGTGGGCAGTCAATAAGTGCGGTGATGGCCCTACGCTCAAACACGAGGTCGCTCTCTAGAAGCAGGAAGTTGTCGTTGCCAACAATCTGCCGGCAGTTATAGAGAGTGTACATGCTGTTGGTCTCGGCATATCTAGGGCTAAAACAGCATTCTATCTGCGGATAGCGGATTGCCAGTTGCTCATAAGCTTCACGCAAATAGCCTGTACCGATAACGATACGCTCAATGCCACAACTGATGAGTGTCTCAATGGAGCGTACTACCATAGCCTGTCCACCTGCTTCGATGAAACCTTTTGGGCGTTCCTCGGTCATGTTACCAAAGCGGGTACCCATGCCCGCAGCCATAATGACGGCTGTCTTTAATGTTTCATTTTTCATCTTTTCATTCCTCATTTAGGAACGCCATGAATGCTTCCTTGTTCTGAATCGGTGTCGTGGTGGGGCGTCCTAGATTATCTCGAGAGTCAATCTTTACACGCAACTCCAATAGTACAGGGCCTTCCAAGTCTTTCATCTGTTGTAATGCCTGCTGCATTTCTTCATGTGTGGTGGCACGGAAGGCATGGTTGTAACCACTGGCCAGTGCTATTGATACAGCGTCCAGCTGATAGCCGATAGTGGGCTGTCCGCCAACACTCTCGTGGGCATTATTGTTGAAGAGGATATGGAAGAAATTCTTGGGCTTCATGCTGGCAACGATGCCCAGTGCACCAGTATGCATAATGAAGGCACCATCGCCATCGAAACAGAACACGCGTCTTTCAGGCTTCTCCAATGCAATGCCCAATGCAATGCTGCTGCTATGTCCCATACTGCCTACTGTGAGGAAATCATGTCCGTGTCCTTCATTTCTGGCTTCGCGGTATTCGAAGAGCTCGCGTGACAGTTTTCCTGTTGTTGACACGATGACATCATCAACCTGCAAGTGGTCAATAACCAGTTTCAGCGCATCTTCACGACTCAGCGGATTATCGTTGGTGCGGGCATTCTTCAGCTTGTAGTTGCCAAAGGTGCCTTTGCGGATGACAATGGCTGTAGGTGCCTTACGCTGAAGAGCCAAAGCTACCTGAGGCTCTATCTGGTTGCAGTCCTCTAATATAATATAGGGTATCTGCATGGCATCAAGGAGTGCTAATGTCACTTCGCCCTGCTTGACATGCTGAGGCTCGTCATGAACACCGGGTTCTCCACGCCAGCCAATCATCAATACCATGGGAATGCTGTATACCTTCTCATCAGCCAATGAGAGCAAAGGATTCACAGTGTTCCCCAATCCTGAGTTCTGCATATAGACCAATGCGGGTTTCCCTGTTGCCAGATAGTGCCCGGCAGCTATGCCTACGGCATTACCTTCATTGGCGGCAATGATATGTTTCTCCTTGGGAGCTGTGTCTGTGATGTAAGCACAGATGTTCTTCAACAATGAGTCGGGCACGCCAGTAAACATGTCGATGCCACTCCTTACCATTGCTTCGTATGCTTCTTTAACGTCTATCATTTTGTTCCAGGTATTAATTCAAGAATTTGCTTAATGGGCATGCACAAGTCGTTTGCATCATAGGAGCGGTGGTTCTCGAGAATAGAGGAGGCCACTTTTACCATAGCGGGGTAGGCTGCTCGCAGCATGTGGTTGGCATAGATGACCACCTTGATACCCCATTCGGCCAGTTCTTCTTCGCGCAGATGATTGTATGTGGTGGGCACAGCAACAATGGGTACAAAGGGATGCTTTTCGTGGAAACGCTGGCAGAATTCGCGAATGTCCTGACCAGTCTTTTCCTTAGAGTGAATCATGATGCCGTCAGCACCGCCCTGTTCCACGTAGGCACAGCACCGCTCCAGTGCGTCTTCCACTGATTTGCCGGCAATAAGACTCTCGCAGCGGGCAATAATCATGAAGTCCTTGGTGACCTGGGCATTTTTGCCGGCACGTATCTTCTCACAGAAATGCTCGATGGTGTCCTGTGTCTGAATGGCATCGGTACCGAAGAGCGAATTCTTTTTCAAGCCAATCTTGTCTTCAATGATGACAGCAGAGATACCATTACGCTCCAAAGTGCGTACAGTGAACACAAAGTGCTCCAACTTGCCGCCCGTGTCACCATCATAGATGATGGGCTTGGTGGTGCATTCCAACACATTGGTCAGGTCTTGCATGCGTGTCGTCAGGTCTACAGCCTCAATGTCGGGTTTGCCTTTGGAAGTAGAGTCTGTCAGTGACGAGCTCCACATGCCGTCGAAGGTCTCGGTATAGAGCCCGTTCTTCACTTCGAGGTTCTCGCAAATAAGCCCGGAGAGTCCGTCGTGTACTTCCAGGATACGTACCACGGGTTTTGCCTGAATCAGTCGACGCAACGACTTTAGACGGATGTCTGGAGTTGTGCCAATTTTCTTGATTTCCTTGTCAAGTGATGACGACTCGATGCCCTTGGTGTAAGGTATCTCTATCACTTCACCGCCCCATTCTTTCATCACCTCGATAGCTTCAGTGCGCAACTCCTGATCGGGCCCCTGCTGCCAGTCGTCACCGTGAATCATGTAATCGGGCTTCAACCTTCTCAGGTTCTGGGCATAGCTCCACTCGTCTTGTGGTATCACACGGCTGACACCCTTGATGTTTTCTACGACGTTTTTACGTTGCTCGTATGTCAGGTATGGCAGGCGTTTGTGCTGCGCAATGGCCTTGTCAGTAAATAATCCTATTACAACATCGCCATATTCGGCTCCTTTCGTAATGATGTTGATAAGTCCTGGGTGCATGATGTCGGCAATCATGCCCAAATATACAGTTTTGTTCATGTTTAATATGTTTTTGACTGCAAAGTTACGAAAAGTTAAGCGGATATCAAAGAAACTTGTTTCTTTTTTTGAAATAGCTGTGTGTTTTTCGTGTCATCAGACATAGTAATTCAAAAAAAAGCCGTACCTTTGCACACAACAAAGAAAATGAGATGAGAAAAGATTTGTTGAATTTTACCGTTGGACCTGTTATGTCGAACGAGGCTGTTCGTGCCATTGGCGGCGAGCAGGTTCCTTATTTTCGTACACCGGAGTTTTCGGAGGTGATGTTTGAGAATGAACGTTTGATGCTTCAGTTTGCCCATGCGCCTGAGGGCAGTCGTGTCTGTTTCATGACAACTTCTGGAACAGGCTCTATGGAAGCTGCTGTGATGAATGTGCTCTCGCCTGCCGACAAGGCCATTGTCATTAATGGCGGTTCTTTCGGAACCCGTTTTGCCGAACTGCTGTCTTTGCACCAGATTCCTCACCACGAAATCAAGCTGGAATACGGCCAACCTCTCAAGGAGGAACACTTGGCACCTTTGGCTCATCAGGGATATACGGCTCTTCTGGTCAATATGGGTGAGACGTCAACGGGTGTACTCTATGATATGCCGATGATAAGCCGTTTCTGTCAAGAGAACGGTTTGGTACTCATTGTTGACGCCATCAGTACATTCCTGGCTGATCCGTTTGATATGGAAAGATTGGGAGCCGATGTGATGATTACGGGGTCACAGAAAGCATTGGCCTGTCCTCCAGGTGTCTCGCTCATTGTATTGTCACCACGGGCTTTGGAACGCGTAGATTGTCATCACTCCGTATCCATGTATTTGGACTTGAAACTGGCTCTGAAAAATGGTGAACGCGGACAGACTCCGTTCACACCGGCTGTAGGCACATTGCTCCAGATTAACCAGCGCTTGCGTGATATTGAGGCTGCTGGTGGGGTGGACAGCGAACTGAAGCGCATGAAGATGCTTTCTCAGGATTTCCGTCAGAAAGTGACTGTTTTGCCTTTCGAGATGTTTACTGTATCTCCCCAGAACGGTGTGACGGCTCTCCACCCGACAACGACATCGGCTTATGATATTTTTACCGTCCTAAAGGATGAATATCAGATATGGGTATGCCCGAATGGTGGTGACTTGCGTGATAGGGTCTTCCGTGTGGGACATTTGGGCGCATTGACCATCGATGACAACACTACGTTGGTTCATGCTATGTTGGATATGCAAAAACGAGAAATCATCAAATGAAGAAAGTTATTACATACGGTACGTACGACTTGCTGCACTACGGACATATCCGTTTGTTACAGCGGGCGAAGGCCTTAGGCGATTACCTGATTGTAGGTGTTACAGCCGATAGTTTTGATATGGCTCGTGGCAAACTGAACGTTGAGCAGTCGCTCATGGAACGCATTGAGGCTGTTCGTGCAACGGGCATTGCCGATGAGATTATCGTCGAGGAGTATGAAGGACAGAAGATTGATGATATACGCCGCTATGGGGTCGATATCTTTACTGTTGGTAGCGACTGGAAAGGCAAATTCGACTACCTTAGCGAGTTCTGTCAGGTTGTATACCTGGAACGCACCGAGGGCATCTCGAGTTCGGAACTGCGTAGTAAGGAACACCATCTGCGTTTAGGACTGGTTGGCGAGTCACCGATACTGAATAAGTTTGAACGCGAGAGTCACTATGTTAATGGCTTGATAGTCAGTGGAGTATGTACTGAGAATAGCCGTCATCTTTCTGAGACTCTTCGTCAACAGGCAAAGCCGATGGACTATTTCGACGAACTGTTGGACAAGAGCGACGTCGTCTACATTATCTCTAACCCTCGTTACCACTACGAACATGTGAAAAGGGCCCTCGAGAAGGGATGTCATGTGCTGTGTGAGTCACCCATCGCCATCAGCACAGAACAATTGGACGAACTGAAACAGATAGCCCATCAACGTGGCCTACAACTCACGGACTCCCTGAAAACAGCCTACTCAATGGCTTACTCCCGTCTTATCCTGTTGGCTAAGAGTGGGGCCATTGGACAGGTCGTGTCCGTAGATGCCACCTGTACCAGTATGACGAATCTCGAAATGAGCGACGAACGTGACATGGCCTTTCTATGGAACAGCATCGGAGCATGGGGGCCAACTTGTCTGTTGCCTATTTTCCAACTTCTGGGAACCGAATATAAGGACAAAACGATCTCTACACACCTTCTTAATGAAGGGTCTGACTTTGATACGTTTACCAAGATATCCTTTATTTATCCGCAGGCTGTCGCTTCGTTGAAGGTGGGACAGGGCGTAAAGTCAGAAGGTGAACTGGTGATTTCCGGCACCAAAGGCTATATCTATGTGCCGGCACCATGGTGGAAAACTGATTACTTCGAGGTACGCTATGAGAATCCTGCCGACAACCGCCGTTATTTCTATCAGCTTGACGGCGAGGGCATACGTTACATGCTGGTCACACTAATGAAAACCATTCAGACTGGACATGGTGTAGGATATATCGACGACCCAATCTCGGCAGCTATCGTTGCTGCCATTGGCGACTTTTATAAAAAGAAAGATGTAGTCATGATTTAGACTACATCTTTCTTTTTTATTGCTAACTTACTGGTTTAGTACAATTCCGCGGGGATCAGCTCTTTGGCCCGTTCGAAGTCTTCTACTGTATCCAGTTCTATTGAGAAGAAACTAGTGGTGTCTACCACGCGGAAGTGATGTCCCTGCGGGATGAGACGTTCGAAAGCTCGCTCGTAGAAGATGTCAATCAGTCCTTCGTGCTCTATCATCTGTTCCAATTCGCGGAACAGGGCCGTAGAATAGTCGCTGGCAATGCGCTCCACACCAACCGATTCGCCTATAGCATCGGCAATGCTGCACGTCTTGCTGAGTTCCACCACACGACCTTCGTCGTCGGTGATAATCTTGATTTCCTCTTCACCGCATTCGTGGCGGTTCAGTGCCAGTGCCGTACCTGTCTGGTCAACAATGGCCTTCACCAGTTTGGGGTCCAGCAGGATGTCGCTGTCCATCAAGAGGAAATCCTTGCCGTCCGTATAAGGACGTGTCATCCACAGCGAGAAGATGTTGTTGTTGTGCTCGTAGTCAGCATTATGGATGAAGTGGATGTTAAGGGTAGGATAGTGTTCCGTCAAGAATCCACGAATCATCTCACCACGATAACCCGTTACCACTACTAACTCGTTGATGCCGGCAGCTAACTGGGCATCAACGGTGCGTTCCAATAATGTGCGTTCGCCTACCTTTAGCAGGCATTTAGGTTGCGTATCAGTCAGTGGACGCAGGCGCTTGGCCATGCCTGCAGCAAGAATTACACCTATCATAGTAATTGATAATTGCTAACAGCTAAAAGCTGCATTAATCTTTGCGGCAATCTCCTTGAACTCCTCTTCTGTCAGCTTTAACTTCTCGCGACGGAAGTCTGCATCGGCCTCACTCTGCATTGGGATGAGGTGGATGTGGGCATGAGCCACTTCCAGACCAAGCACAACTTGGGCCACCTTCTTGCAGGGGAATGCCTTCTTGATAGCAATGGCCACCTGCTTGGCAAACTGCTGATAGCGAGCCAGTTCGTCGTCAGCCATATCAAAGAAATAGTCTACTTCACGACGGGGAATTACCAATGTGTGCCCCTTCACCAAAGGGTTGATGTCAAGGAAAGCATAGAACTCCTCGTTCTCTGCCACTTTATAGCTGGGAATCTCACCAGCGGCAATCTTACTGAATATATCCATAGCTTATGCAATTGAAATGTTCTCGATGCGTAGCTTAATGGTGCCACGGGGAATGGTAATTTCTACCTCGTCGCCTACCTTCTTGCCCAACAGCCCCTGTGCAATAGGTGTCTTGATGGAAATCTTACCAGCACGCAGGTCAGCTTCGTTCTCGCTGACGATGGTGTAGCTCATCTTGGCATTGGTGGTCAGATTGGTCATCTCCACCTTGGTCAGAATCTGGACGCTGTCCGTGCTCAGGCGCGATGTGTCCACAACTTTAGCCTCGCTGATGGTAGCCTTCAGTTTGTTGATCTTATCCTCCAGATGTGCCTGTGCCTCTTTGGCAGCATCATACTCGCTGTTCTCACTCAGGTCGCCCTTCTCACGAGCCTCTGCAATGGCAGCAGATGCTTTAGGACGTTCCACCGCTTCCAAGCGGTGCAGTTCGGCTATCAATTTGTCGTAGCCTTCTTGTGACATGTAACTCATATTTACAATTTTAAAAATTTACCGTTTACAATGTTTTTAGACGCAGAAAAAAGAAAGAATCCCGACCTTCGTCGTCGGAATCCCCGTTTTCTATCTATGTCTCTTACTCGTTTGCAAAGGTAGGCAATATTTTTGAAACGACCAAATTTTTCGCTTCAATTTTTTTCAATTTGGTTGATTTATGTCAAGAAAGTGTTTTGTGGACACCACTTTTATACCCTGATTTCTTGCCTGTTACGAAATAAAAGCGTACCTTTGCAGTGTGTTTTTCATAGTATTAGATTTAAGGTTAACAAAGGTCGGGGCTCAGCGGAGTCCCTTTTTTTATTTTCTTTTTCCACAAAAACATCACCATTTTGTATTGCAGATTTGGATTGTCGGTATGAATGCTACAACCTTATAAGTTGTGAGCCTGTTATGCCTTTGTCTTTACCTGTCAGTTGGATGACATAGATGCCAGAGGTCTTGATGGGTAAGGGAAGAGCTACATCCTGAGTGGTATTGCTAAGCCACTGCCTATGAAGCAAGGCCCCAGATGTGGCGTAAATGCTTAATAGGACGGGCTCAGTGGGTTTTTGGGCAAATAACAGATGCAACATGCCGTTTTGTGCCGTTACTCTGACACCTTGTGGCTGGTGGTGGCTCAGTTCTTTAATACCGTCGATGCCAAGGATGTCAAGCAGGCCTTTATAGGCATCAATCTCACCGAATCCATATAAATTATTAGGATATGTCAGCTGTTCTTCAGGATGCTTGCAGGTGCGCCGCAGGATACCACGGATGTCGTCAGGTGTCAAAGTGGGCTTAGCTTGTAGCCATAGGGCAATGGTGCCTGCAACGACAGGTGTCGACATGGAAGTTCCTGAAAAGGCTCCCCAGACGTACGTGCGGTCTCCGACGTTGAAGTGTTCTATATCGTAGCTTGTTGCATTAGGGTTGGCCTCCAGGTAAATGCTGCTTAAAGACGATATGATATAGTTGCCAGGTGCAGTCACATCGGGTTTTGTTCGTTTGTCTATCGTTGGACCAACAGACGAGAACCATGATAGACGACCAGCTTCTAAATCATTGGCATCGTTGATAACATTACCATTGATGTTGGTATATGACAGTCGGTGCGATGTGCTTCCAACGGTGATGACAGCGTCAAAGTTGCCTGGCGATAAGATGTTGTGACTCTTCTCTGCTGCATTCCACCGTACATCGGTATCGTAGTTGCCAAAACTACTGGTAGAACTACCGAATACCTCTGCCTCACAATCTGTTCCCTCAATAACCATAGATATACGGCCCAACGCGTTGATGTTACGGTTGGCAGTTATATTTATTTGATACATGGTCTTGCCATCGATAAGTGGTGTCTGGTACTTGTTGATGTTGACGGCACAGGTGTCTTCGTTAATAAATAAGGTGTCGATGAGCAGGTTGCCCTGCCAGCGTTCACTTTCCATCGGCAGACGCAGCTCTTTGTTCACAACATTATTTTCCTGATAGGATGTCAGGATGATGACAGGATGACCGTCTGCCATCATTCTGTAGCTGGCACGAGGACGGTAGACTCTGATGAAACTGCCTGTACGCTCAGTGCCCAAGGGTTTCTGGAAGTATGTCAGACTTTGGCTTTCGTTGCCAGCTGATGACACCAGGATATGGCCTGGACCTACCAGGCGACTCAGGAAGAGGCTGAACAGACGGTCGTCATTGTCCATGATGGGAGTATAGCCCTCGCTGAAAGACACGACGCACGGCTTATGCTGACTGTCGGCATAGTCGAACAAGTATTTGAATCCCAAGGCATCTGTTGCTGTCGTGTAAAGATAATAGTCTGCTTTGTCGATATATACCGTATCTTCTGTTACCGCATTGGCCACCAGACAAATATCGCTTTCCCATGCCACACCCCGATAGGGTGAGTTGTAGCCACTACCTGCGGCAATACCAGTGGTGTGGGTGCCATGGTTTTGTTCACGTCCATCCGTCGCAGCCTGTCTTGATAAGATGTCCGTGGCTGTCGTCCATTCACAGCCAACAGGAAAGCGCTCTCTTTCTGTGTTTGGTGCCAGTTGGTCCCAAAACGCTTTGATACGATATTTGCTGAGTGATGTGTCGTTATATAATGTTGGATGCGTCAGGTCGAATCCTATGTCCATCAGTCCCATCATGACCCCCTGTCCCGTAAAAGCTGGATGTGTTGCGGTCTGCTCGTAAAGAGGAAGCAGATTACTGATGCTTGGCACTGTATCCATCGTTGGATGGGCCTTGTCGTTGGCTTCTACACGTAAAATCTCAGGTTGTTGCGATAGAGAGTCGACTTTATCCAAAGGAATGGTGACGATAGCGATGTCGCCCAGTTGGGCATACTTCTTACAGCCATACCGTGCCAACACCTCGTCGTCCACACCATCTTTCATTTGCACGAAGACAGTCGTGAGCATAGTGACTGCCTCGGCCCTGCGTCCGTTTTGTGACGCGTTGTTTATCTTTGCATGGTTTCCGTTTCTGATGGCTTCCTGTAGCCAGGATGACAGGCGTACATGACTGGTCTGAGCGCTGACACTCATGGCGAGCATCAGCAGCATGAGGGTTAAATATGGTAGGATTAGTCGCATATCATTCTTGAAATTTGAGGCAAAGATACGAAATAATTATGAATTACGTATGATTTATTTTGATTTATTTCTCATCTTTCATGCTGCCAGAAAAGCAGAGAAAGCTGCTCTTGATTGAAAAAGCGGGCATAAAATTTGGCTTTTTACTTGTTTATTCGTACCTTTGTCGGCAAATAAGGAGAATATAACAGATTATGAAGAAAGTAACACTGGTATTGGTGATGGCTCTGATGAGCCTGATGAGTTATGCACAGCAGGACGCTGTGCCAGTGATGAAGTATGGCTATCTGAGCTACGACTCTGTGTTCCAGGCCATGCCTGAGTATGCAACGATGCAGGCTAATCTGCAGGTATTGCGCGAAAAGTATGAGGCTGAACAGAAACGTGTGGAAGACGACTTCAACAAGAAGTACGAGGAGTTTTTGGACGGACAGGCCAGCTTCCCGAAGAGTATTCTGCAGAAGCGTCAGAGTGAACTGCAGGAGATGCTGGACAAGAACATTGCTTTCAAGAAGGAAGGCCTGCGTTTGCTGAGTCAGGCTGAGGACGAGGCTAAGGCTCCGCTTAAGCAACGTCTGGCTGCCGTATTGGCACAGGTGGGTGAGGCACGTGGTTATGCCTTCATCCTGAACACTGACGGCAATGTAGCCCCTTGGCTGAATGCTGCTATGGCTGAAGACTGCACCGAAGCTGTCAAGACACTGTTGAAGTAACAGGTAAGAAGTAAGAGGTGAGGAGCGAGCCGGGACCTATTGGCATTTTCGACAGCGGATACGGCGGTCTGACCATCTTGCATGGCATTCGTCAGCTGTTGCCCCAGTACGATTACCTTTATCTGGGTGATAATGCCCGTGCTCCTTACGGCACTCGCTCGTTCGACGTCGTCTACGAGTTCACACGTCAGGCGGTGATCCGTCTGTTCGAGATGGGGTGTCATCTTATAATCTTAGGATGCAACACTGCATCAGCCAAAGCCCTACGAACTATTCAACAAAATGATTTGCCCAAGCTCGACCCACAACGTCGAGTCTTGGGCGTTATTCGTCCTACGGCTGAGGTCATCGGACAACTCACGCAAACACGTCATGTAGGCATCTTTGCCACTGAGGGCACCATCAAGAGCGAGTCGTACAAGCTGGAAATCCAGAAACTGTTCCCCGATATTCAGGTTACAGGTGTGGCTTGTCCCTTCTGGGTTCCGTTGGTGGAGTATAACGAAGCCGACTCGCCTGGTGCCGACTATTTCGTCAAGAAACGTATCGACCAACTCCTGCGTCTAGACCCAGACATTGATACTGTCATTTTGGGTTGCACACACTATCCCTTGCTGCTACCCAAAATACATAAATACATGCCGCGTGGCATCCGCATTGTTTCGCAGGGCGAATACGTGGCTGAGGCTCTGCAAAGCTATTTCGAGCGCCATCCGGAGATGGAACAGCGTTGCACCAAAGGCGGCCAGACACACTACCTGACCACCGAAAACTCTGAGAAATTCAAGGAGCAGGCTCAGCTCTTCCTGCATATGCCTGTCGAGGTCGATAAAATCACCCTTTAATATATCAAATGTTAATTTCCTCACTTCGGGAATTGGCAATTGAATTCCATATTTTTGACAATCGTTTCGAGTAGGTCTGCATCTTAGGACAGACAATCTTTTTGCCGCCTGTCATCTCTTTGGGTAATTCCTGTAAAACAAAATTTGCCACACACTTAACAATTTTATATTTATAAGCCGTAAACTTATGTTCATCGCCCGTGAATATAACTTTTCACTCTGCAAAAATACATTTTTCTGCTGAATCCATCAAATAATTCCTTGCAATTAGTGCTATCAAGCTCCTATTCGACGTGAGGAAGTGTTTGGGGTGACGCATTCCCGAAGTTAGGAGTTTTTCCCTAAAAAACGTTGAATTAAGAACAACGTTTTTGAAATATGACAATTGAAATGATAATTTATTATTAAATAAAGGTCGTTTTTTCTTTGCCATACGAAAAATAATATCTACCTTTGCACCGTCAACTAACTAGCTATCTGTGAATTCATTCTCATGCAGAAGCGAAGGTGGGTTTGACGTGTATATTTTGAGGAAGCGTTTACCGAACGCTTTGTACAGATGATCATCCGGAACTTCGCAAATTCCTAAATCTGTCATCTCAGCAAAGCAATGGTAGATGCGTTGGATATGTTTATCGTTATGCTATCAACTGATAGTAACTATTGATATACATATTCGGGGCTTCTACATTGCTCGTTTTATGACAGATGGGCATTGCGAAGGCCTCGGGTGATGAACGAGCAAGGATAAGTGGATTGCCCCGTTTTTTCATATATGCACTACTTGATAGTATCTACTAAAGAAGACAGCCACAGGGCAAGCGGATTGTCACAGAAAAAGCGATGGGCGATATTTTATGTCTTGGCGCATACGACGAGCTTTACAGGATAGACACTAGTTTACTGCTCTATTTTGAAGCAGACGACCACTATACCAATGTCTATTATGCCAATGGTACGCATTTCGTGATTCCTTTTGGTTTGTCTAAGGTCGAGGATTTCGTTATGCACATGCCCATAGCCTCGCAACGCTTGATGCGGCTGGGGCGTAAGTATATTGTCAATACCCATCGCATCTTCCGTGTCAGCACCATCAAAGAACTCATCTTTCTTAAC
>Ga0265298_10002274_pt1 | contig 26969 bp, 23 predicted proteins | sample AusTroGonzalo_MG_3_FD_193486 | JGI IMG/M metagenome (GOLD analysis project Ga0265298, IMG submission 193486) | Bovine rumen microbial communities from tropical cattle in Woodstock, Queensland, Australia - Gonzalo_01 | ecosystem: Host-associated > Mammals > Digestive system > Stomach > Rumen ...
GGTTGGCTATCATCTGATTGTTGATGTTAGTCGAAGCACCAGTCTTCTCGGCAGCAAACTTAGAAGCTTTACCACTGATGACAACTTCCGACAGCACGTTGGCATCCTCTGACAACCACACATTGAGTTTATAAGTCTCGGCCAACTCCAACACGACGCCCTTGACTGTCTTTGGCTGATAGCCAATGTAGGAAACAGTCACTTCGTAGGGGCCTCCTGTACGCATACCCTGTATGGTAAACAGACCGGAGACATTAGTTACTGCAGTGTAGCGCGTGCCCGAAGGCTCGTGTACAGCGATAATGGTAGCACCTATCACTTCCTCACCGTCAGCATTTTCGAAAGTCACCTTACCTGACATGCTCGAGGTCGTGATTTGCGCCATGACGGCCAGTGTTGATGTCAACATCAAGGCCATCAGAAACAGGATTCTTTTTCTCATAAGTTTGTTTTATTATAATATTTTTGTAATTACGTTTGCAAAATTAATACATTTTTTCTAATTGGCATTAAAATAACTATATTTTTCGCCTGTCATTTTTCCCTTTTCCTTTTTCCTTTTTCACTTTTCCCTTTTATCTGATTCCCATACGAGCTTCGACGACATTCACTACATAGTCGCCTAGCTTCTCGCACTCGTTGATGAGGTCCATGTAGATAGTACCTACTGCGTAGGTGTATTCGCGGTTGTTGACGTCGGTGATGTTCTGCGACTTCAACTGGTTGCGGTAGTTGTTGATCTCGTGCTCGATATTGAACGTACGGTTCACGTCAAACGACTCCTTGCGCCCCATCATCAGGCGGTTCATCTGCGACAGCGACTGGTCGGTCAGCTCCATCATCTGGTGCAGGTGGTCGTACTGCTTCTCGACGAAGTGATCTTCCTTGCCATTATACTTGCGCGAGATAGTACGGGCCATGTTGAAGCAGGCGTCACCAATCGACTCCAATTCGCTGACCTCACGCAGCATAGCGCGGATCTTACCCTTAGTATCGTCTGACAAATGGGCATCACTTACGGAGTTTAGGTAGTTGGCAATTTCCAGTTCCATATTGTCTGAAATGCCTTCGTACTTCTCAATGCGTGTGTATAACTTGTTAAATTCGCCAGCCTGATTGGCCTTCTTGCTGTTCGAACTGGACGAAAGCGTTAGCAGTTCGCGTACCATACCGAACATACGTTGCATACGATTGGAGAACTGCTGTATCTCCTTCTGAGCCTCCAACACTGAAAGCTCGGGGGTCTTCATGAAGCCTGCGGTAATAAAATGCAAGCGGAAGTCTTCTTCCTCGTCGACCTTCTTAGGCTTGATAACCCAGCAAACAAAACGCTCAATTTGTGGGATAAACCAGATGAGAATAAAGGTGTTGACCACATTGAACGAGGTATGGAAAGCTGCCAGCACAAAGCTTAGCTTGGCAGCATTGGCCAGATAGGCTGAAGCACCAACGACCTCTTTCTGCATGTCGACGTCGTAGCCTACCCATCCGCATACCATGTCAATGAACGGACGGAACACAAACAATATCCAGATGACGCCAAACACGTTGAAGAACATGTGTGCCAAAGCTGCCCGTCGTGCCTGTGTGTTGGCCGACATTGCCGCCAGGTTTGAGGTGATGGTAGTACCGATGTTCTCACCCATCACCAAGGCAATACCCTGATAGATAGGCAGGGCACCGCTGGAGCATAGAATCATCGTGATGGCCATGACGGCTGCCGACGACTGAACACAGAACGTCAGAATGCCACCCAACACCAGGAATACCAGTGTGGTGAGGAACGAGTTTGGGTCAAATGACGCGAAGAAGTCAAGCACGGCCTGGTTTTCACCCAGGTGCATGTCCTGTCCTGTCTTGCGAAGCACCGCCAATGCAAATATCAGGAAGGCGATACCGAACAAAAAGTCACCGATGTAACGGTACTTCTTCTGGTAGATAAGGATGATACCCACAAAGAAGGCCGGATACGACAGGCTGCTGACGTCGAACGACATACCAGCAGACATAATCCACGCTGTCAGTGTGGTTCCGATGTTAGCACCCATAATGACCGAGATGGCCTGTGCCAGCGTCAGGAGACCAGCATTCACAAACGAGACGGTCATCACCGTCGTAGCGGTAGAGGATTGTACTGAAGCCGTTACCAGCGTACCTGTCAGCATACCCGTAAAGCGGTTGGTGGTCATAGCTCCCAAGACGTGTCGCAACTGTGGACCCGCCATCTTCTGCAACGCTTCACTCATGGTCTTCATACCGAACATCAGCAGTGCCAATGAGCCCAGAAGCGTGAAAATTACCCAAATAGACATAATAATTGATTTGATTTGGGTGCAAATATACAAAATAATGTATAAAAAAACAAATAAATCATACTGTTTTCATTTTTTTTCCCTATTTTTGCAGCATTAACATGATAACCAAGGACTAATCTATATGGAAAAAACAATTAAAATTCATGTCCGCAACAACGGAAATACCGTAGAGGTACCAATGGGCAGCACGCTGGAAGATGCGTACAAGCTTAGTGGTCTTGAACTAGTTCATGGAGCTATATCGGCACGCGTCAACAATAAAGTAGAGGGTATGCACTACCGTATCTACAAGCAGAAAGAGGTGGAGTTCCTGGACATTACCTCGTCCAGTGGTATTCGTGCATACACGCGTACTTTATTCTTTATACTTTGCAAGGCAGCCCATGAACTGTTCGACGAACCCGAAGGGAAACCGTGTAAGGTGCGCATCGACATCCCCATCAGCAACGGCTATTACGTCGACCTCCACCTGCGCCGCGCCGTGACACCCGACGACGTGAACGCCCTGCGGCAGAAGATGCAGGAAATCATCGACGCCGCCATTCCCATCCACCGCTTCGAATGTACTACGGAGGAGGCCATCGCGATGTTCACACGCAACGAGTCGTTGTCGAAGGTGAAGCTGCTGAAGAGCACTGGCCGGCTCTATACCACTTATTACGACATAGACGGATACCAGGACTACTACTATGGTTCGCTGCTCACCAACACATCGCAGATATACCTGTTCGGGCTGGAATACTATTTTGACAGCCTGTTGCTGCGCATTCCTGACAGTAACGACCCCTCCAGGCTCGGTGCATTTGTCCGTCAGGACAAGATGTTCGGCATTTTCAAGGAACACCATCAGTGGCAGGACATCATAAACCTGCGAAATGTCGGCGACTTGAACGATGCCATCGTCAAGGGTTATTCGTCGCAGCTGATTCAGATTTCAGAGGCTCTGCAGGAAAAGAAAATTGCCCAGATTGCCGACGTGATAGCCAGTATGAAGGGCATAAAAATGGTACTGATTGCAGGACCATCGTCGAGTGGCAAGACCACAACCTGTAAGCGTCTCAGCGTACAATTGGCAGTCAATGGCATTCGGCCTGTAGGTATATCGCTCGATGACTATTTTTTGGACCGTGACCAGACGCCACGCGACGAGAAGGGCGATTACGACTTCGAGCATCTGCATGCTTTGAACATCCCACTGCTGAACGAACAGTTAAACGCCTTGTTCCGTGGTGAGGAGGTAGAGTTGCCACGCTATAACTTCCAGGCAGGAAAGAGTGAGTGGAGCGGCAAGAAACTGCAACTACAAGGTAATGAGATACTGGTTGTGGAAGGCATACACGCCCTAAACCCGGAATTGACCGCACAGATTCCTGCCGAACAGATATTCCGCGTCTATGCTTCGGCGCTGACGACCATTCTGCTTGATTCGCACAACTATATCCCGACAACAGATAATCGCCTGTTGCGCCGCATTATCCGCGACAACAAGTATCGTGGTGTCAATGCACGTGAGACTATCCGTCGTTGGCCTTCTGTACGTGCTGGCGAGAACAAATGGATATTCCCCTTCCAAGAGAATGCCGATGCTATGTTCAACTCGGCCATGCTCTTCGAACTTGCCGTTATCAAGCGACAGGCAGAGCCACTGTTGGAACAAGTACCTGAGAATTGTCCGGAATATGCCGAGGCTTACCGCCTGCGTAAGTTCTTAAGTTATATCCGACCTATTCCTGAGGACCAGATTCCACCCACATCGCTGTTACGTGAGTTCCTTGGTGGCTCGTCGTTCGAATACTAAAAACTGTATAAGAATACGATAAAAGTGTATATTTGCAGGAAAATAAGGGCAAATATACACTTTTTTTGCGTTTTCTTTGGTTATTCCGTCCAAAATGAATAATTTTGCAGCGATTTTTGTAAGAAAGTATAGTAAACATTATTAATATGGCTGAAAAATTAGAAGTGAAAGAGCTCGACCAAGTGGTTGTTCGTTTTTCAGGAGACTCCGGCGATGGTATGCAGTTGGCCGGAAACATCTTTTCTACGGTATCAGCTACCGTAGGTAATGGTATCTCAACATTCCCCGACTATCCTGCTGACATTCGTGCCCCGCAAGGTTCGCTGACGGGCGTGTCTGGTTTCCAGGTTCACATTGGTGCAGGTAAGGTCTTTACGCCTGGCGACAAGTGCGACGTGCTGGTAGCCATGAACGCTGCCGCCCTGAAGACGCAGTACCGCTATGCCAAAGCTGGTGCTACCATCATCATCGACACCGATTCGTTTGGTCCCAAGGACTTGGAGAAGGCACAGTTCGCCTCTGAGGATTATCTGGGCGAGATGGGTATTGACCCCGACCGCGTCATCCAGTGTCCCTTGACCACGATGGTGAAAGACTGTCTGGCTGACTCGGGTATGGACAACAAGGCGATGATGAAATGCCGTAACATGTTTGCACTGGGATTGGTTTGCTGGCTCTTCGACCGCGACTTGAACCTCGTGGCTAATTTCTTGAAAGAGAAGTTCGCTAAAAAACCAGCTATTGCTGAGGCTAATATCAAGGTTATACAGGCTGGTTACGACTATGGTCACAACACTCACTCATCGACTATCAACGTCTATCGCGTGGAGTCGAAGGAGAAGGTGCCTGGACGCTATATGGATATTACGGGTAACAAGGCAACCGCCTACGGTTTCATTGCAGCCGCTGAGAAGGCTGGCTTGAAGTTGTATCTAGGTTCATATCCTATCACCCCCGCCACTGATGTGCTCCACGAACTGTCGAAGCATAAGTCGTGTGGTGTCATCACCGTTCAGTGCGAGGACGAGATCAGTGGTTGTGCATCAGCCCTCGGCGCTTCGTTCGCCGGTGCATTAGGTGTCACCTCTACCTCTGGCCCTGGTATCTGCCTGAAGAGTGAGGCCATGAACCTGGCTGTGATCATGGAGCTGCCCCTCGTGGTGCTCGACGTACAGCGCGGTGGTCCCGCAACAGGTCTTCCCACAAAGTCGGAGCAGACCGACCTGCTGCAGGCCCTCTTCGGCCGTAACGGTGAGAGCCCCATGCCGGTGATGGCTGCCACCAGTCCTACCGACTGCTTCGATGCTGCCTACCAGGCTTGTAAGATCGCCCTTGAGCACATGACACCTGTGGTGCTGCTCACTGATGCCTTCGTGGCCAACGGCTCTGGTGCGTTCAAGCTCCCCGAGATGGCCAAGCTCGACGCTATCAATCCTCCCTATGTTCCCGAGGAACTGAAGGGTAAGTGGACTCCATATATGCGTGCTGAGAACGGTACTCGCTATTGGGCTGTCCCAGGTCGTGAGGGCTTCGCACACATCCTCGGCGGTCTGGAGAAGGACTCTAACACAGGTGCTATCTCTACTAACCCTGAGAACCACGACTTGATGACACGCTTACGTCAGCAGAAGATTGACAATATCCAGGTACCTGACCTCGAAGTGGAGGGTGATGTCAACGATGCTGACCTGCTCATCGTGGGCTTCGGTTCTACTTATGGTCATCTGCGCTCTGCGATGGACGAGCTCCGTGCGAAGGGCTACAAGGTGGCTCAGACCCACTTCAAGTATCTGAACCCGCTGCCCAAGAACACTGCTGCCGTTCTCTCTAAGTACAAGAAGGTGGTAGTAGCCGAGCAGAACATGGGTCAGCTCGCTGGTTACCTGCGCATGAAAGTTGATAACTTCGTACCTTACCAGTTCAACCAGGTCAAGGGTCAGCCCTTTGTTGTCGAGGAACTCGTCAATGCGTTCGATGAGATCTTGAAAAAGTAAAAAGGTAAAAAGAAAAAAGTAAAATAGTATGGAATATACAGCACAAGATTTCAAGAAAGGCCAGCCCCGTTGGTGCCCAGGTTGTGGTGACCACTTCTTTCTGGCTTCACTCCATAAGGCTATGGCCGAGATTGGCGTAGCCCCCGAGAACGTCGCAGTCATCTCCGGTATCGGCTGCTCCAGCCGTCTGCCTCATTACATGGCTACCTACGGTATGAACACCATCCACGGTCGTGCCGCTGCCATTGCTACAGGCGCCAAGGTGGCTAACCCCAACCTTACTGTATGGCAGGTGTCTGGCGACGGTGACGGACTGGCTATCGGAGGTAACCACTTCATCCATGCCAACCGTCGTAACATAGACCTGAACATGATTCTCTTGAATAACCGTATCTACGGTCTGACCAAGGGTCAGTATTCTCCTACGTCCCCTCGTGGTTTCGTCTCTAAGTCGAGCCCCTATGGCACTGTGGAGGATCCATTCCGTCCCGCAGAACTTTGTTTTGGTGCCCGCGGCCACTTCTTTGCCCGTTGTGTGGCAACCGATGCCCAAGGGACCGTTGAGGTACTGAAGGCTGCCTACGAACACAAGGGTGCCTCGGTTACTGAGGTGCTGCAGAACTGTGTCATCTTTAACGATGGTTGTCACGAGGCCGTATATAACAAGGAAGGCCGTAAGAAGAATGCCATCTACGTGAAGCACGGTGAGAAACTTGTCTTTGGTGAGAACAACGAGTTCGGACTCGTACAGCAGGGCTTCGGCTTGAAAGTGGTTGAGATTGGTAAGGATGGCTACACCATTGATGATGTTTTGGTTCATGATGCTCATTGCGAGGACAACACCCTGCAACTGAAACTTGCCCTCATGGGTAACGGCGATGGCTTCCCCATCGCCCTTGGTGTCATCCGTGACGTTGAGGCTCCCACCTATAACGATGCCGTTCATGCACAGCTCGCTGAGGTCTCTGCCCAGAAGAAGTATCACAATTTTGAAGAGTTGCTTGAGACTAACGACATTTGGACAGTACAATAACGATAGTCATCATACTTACATAAAAAGAAGAGGATGCAAGCGCATCCTCTTCTTTTTCTTTTTACCGGCGAAGCCAATTCTTCACTATTCACTTAGATAGCGTCGCCATCTTCGTCACCGTTACCGCCGCCGTTACCACCACCTCCAGTGTTTCCACCTGTGTTTCCACCGGTATTCGTGCCGCCGCCAGTATTGCCTCCAGTGTTACCACCCGAAGGAGCGTTTGAAGAACCAGAGCCAGTACCGTTGGGATTGATGATGGCTTCAATCTTCTCACGTGCAGATTTTGTCCAGCGGAACTTGGCGTCGTCGTTCAACTGCTTCTTGGTAAACTCACCAGTAGCTTGAGCGACCAGACGTACTGTACCGATAGCCGACTGGCCTTCCTTTGTGTAGTCAGGCGTACGGCTGGTTCCGTCTGCGTTCTTTGTAGCGGGGACGCTTCCGAGACCGGCTGTCACCTTGTAGCCTTCACCCAGCAGCAAGCCATTGGCCGTAACGCTGGCTTTGAAGATGGCCAGATTCTCAATCTTCACGGTGTTGCCCTGCAGGCACTGCTCACGCACGCAGTCAACAAAGTCTCTGAGGATTCCCTCAATAGTACCTGCAGAGAAGGGCGTGTTGTGCTTAGCCATGTGTACCGCCATGTCGTAGACAGACATCTGCTCCTTATTCTCTACGCGTGCATACCACTTGCCGAAAGACTCGGCACTCTCATTCTGATTCTGATAAATATTCAATTCTAACATAGTCGTCTAATTTTAGTTGTTTGTTGTTTAAATTCACTTTTCACTATTCTCTGACCAGGTCAGAGTGTGGCGTTGCAATCACTTTTCACTAGAAAAGAGTTGACCCGCAGGTCACTCTTTTCGTTTAGGGCCTCATGCAAGAGGCAGTTCCCAGTGCCGTCAGGATGGCACTCGCGATGGCAGCGATAAGCTGCACAATGAACTTGATAGTCTCTTTCTTGTTCATGTCGTTTAGTTTTTGTATTAGTACTCTGTTAAGATCTCTCGTGTGTCTCATAGTCACCGGTGATTTCTGATTGACGCTGCGAAGGTACGAAGAATTTCAATACGCTGTATTACTTTTCAGTCCACCTGACAGGGAAATCTTTCACAACCCCTTTATTTACTGGAGTTCCGAGAGGTGGAAATTTTTGTAGGCATCAATATTGAAGCGGTAAGAATTTGTATGATGCCAATCTTTTTCCCGCTTTTTCTTTGCCGTTTCAAAAAAAGTTCGTATATTTGCAGTCGACCAAGCCAGTCACACGTGACAGGGCGGGTCAAGACATCGATGGAATCCAGAGGCCGACGATGCCGTTTGTAGGGCAGGCCAAAGGGAAAGGCGTTTACGGACGTTATCATTCTGTGATCTCTAACTTCGCAACTTAGATTCATTCCACAGGAGGTAATCGCAACGGTAAGCGTCTGCGTGGGTGGATTATATCCCAGCGTTTGCTATATATTATAATAAGGTATATGGTGAGCGTTGTAAATATAATCACTTGGCGTGGGCTGGCTGCGTTGCTTATCCTTGGAATGGGGCAATGCGAAGGCCTGAGATCAGGGATGGGCGAGAAGTAGAAACTCCCATGCCTTTTTTGTTTCCGATTAATTACTATTTGTTTAACGCTGCTAAGGGAGTGAAGCAGACCTGAATACTAATCTATGGTGTGTAATAATATGGTATCTTTAAAAGTCAAGTGGCTTGTTGTCATCGCTTTATTTTTTCTCGTTAGCAATACATATGCACAAATGGTGACACCTACAGAATGGCAAGCGATACAACGTAGTAAAGATTATCTGATAGGTCAAGGAACTAGCACTTCTATAGAAGAAGCCCGTCAATTTGCATTGAAAGATCTTGCAGAACGCATCACAACGCGTGTGCGATCCCAGTTTGACTATGTGGCAAACGAAAAAAGTGATGACAAGGGGCGTAATGCAGAAGAGAAGATGAGTCAGATTATCAATACCTATTCAGCGGTTACACTTAACAATGTGTCTGAATATGTAGAGAAGTCCAAGTCGCAGGTGACGGTATATCGCTATATGAAATCGAAAGAACTGCGCGACATGTTTAAACGTCGTATCAATATGGCAAAGAAATGGGCTCAGGAAGCACGTGAGCGAGAGAAAGAGGGAAAGATAGGCGATGCTCTGCAGGATTTTTATTGGGCTCTAGCCCTCTTGCGAAGCTGTCCTGATGGTGATCTTGAAACGATAACTCAGGAAAATGGTAATCCAAATATGATACAAGACGTGTTCCATCGCGTGAAAGACATTCTTGGTGACATTCGTATAAAAGCATCATCTATAGAGAAGGAAGGTAGTACACAGCGTGTCGTACTCGACATATTATATAAAGAAAAACCTGTCGTCAATTTCAATTACAAATACATCAATGGCAAACAAATATCAGAGGTTTTTACTGCCAAAGATGGTGTTGGAGAGTTACAATTGCCACGTAACGCATCACTGGGAAAACTGAAAGTGTTTGCAGAGTATGAATGCCGCGATGAGGCCAATATCCATCCAGACTTACGCAGCGTGATGGAATCTACAGATCCTGTTCCATTCTCAGCTGCAGAGTTCAGGGTCGACACCAAGGGATGCCCACAGGTAAGTCATGACAACTATGTGATGCAAATTGCCACTTCTGCTTCTCAATCAGCCACTTCTACTGCCGCAGTGGCCGTGGCTGCACCTTCAACATTAAGTCCTCAAGAGGCCAGTCGATATCTTCCTGCAATTGAATCAATTGAGAAAGGCATAGCCAAGAGAGACTATTCCTCTCTCAGCAATTATTTCACCTCGGAAGGCTGGGATATGTTCCAAAAACTTGTTACGTATGGCGATGCAAAATTGCTTCGTTCCCCAGAGGTTAGCTTTTTCCGTAGCAGGGGACAAGTCGTTTGCCGTAGTTTTCCCATGAGTTTTACTTTCAAAGGGAACAAACGTATATTTACAGAGGATGTAGTATTCTACATGAGTCAGGATGGAAAAGTCAGCGAAGTGGCTTTTGGACTAGAACAGGCTGCTGTAACAGATATTATGGACCGTGGACAGTGGAGCGAAGAGGCCCGCCACACAATGGTTCATTTTCTCGAAACCTATAAAACTGCATACGCCTTGAAACGTTATGACTATATTAACAGTATTTTCTCCAACGAGGCCCTCATCATTACTGGTGCTTTCGTAAAGGCCACAGGACAAAAGGAAATGAGTCCTGCCAAGATGCAAAATGTAAAATACACACGACAAACAAAGGAACAGTACATGAAGAACCTCAAACGGTGCTTTGACAGTAATGAATATATTAACATCCGTTTTGCCGACAACATTGTGCGTAAGTCGAAGTCGCCAAACATCTACGGCATACAAATCAAGCAAGATTACTTCTCTTCCTCATACGGAGATACGGGTTATCTATTCTTGCTGATTGACTTTAAAGACCCAGAAGCACCTCTGATTCATGTACGTACATGGCAACCAGATAACGACCCCAATGTACGTGACGGTCGTATCGGTATAGCAGACTTTATACTTTAATCCCTATAAATAACATAGTAAACTAAATTACGAGAAAAATGTTACAACGATTAAAAGTAACTTTGTTACTTGCGGTCATGTGCACATCAGTTGCAGTGGCTCAGAAGACAATGGACGTGTCGAAGTTCTCCAAGCAGGAAAACGATTTGATGGCACGAGTGACCAAACCTGTTCGAGACAAAGACGAAGGAAAGCTGTGTGCACTAATTCGTGTGGTGACCACCTTGAAAGGCATGGAGTTCCGTGCCGATGCCCTTGGCATTGTACAGCAGGAAGAACACAATGGCGAATACTGGCTGTATGTGCCTTACGGTGCCAGAAGCCTGTCATTCTCATGTGAGGGCTATTATCCTCTTTTGTATCAGTATGAGCAAGCAATTGAGGAGGGCATGGTGTATGAATTGCGTCTGAACAGTTATGAAACGTCAGTAGGAGGAAGTCAGAACCTGACAACACAGATGTTTGTACTTTCACACCAGCCAGACGAGGCTACCGTGTTTATTGACGACATGGAGGTGCCGACAGAGTTCGGTGTGTTTGCCGCCATGATGAGCAAGGGTGACCATACCTATAAAGTAGTCGCCGATCAGTATGAGGATGTAGAAGGCTCTTTTTCCTTGGCAGATCAGCCAATTCGTGAGACAGTAAAGTTGAATCCCTTGTTCGGTACATTCCTGTTGCAAACCCAACCAGAAAATGGCTTCTCAGTTTCGATTAACGGCAAGGTGATGGGTAAAAGTCCTTTCAAAAGCGGACGTCTGGAACCAGGCAACTATAAGATTCATGTAGCCAAAGACAAGTTTTATCCCAAGGATACTGTGATTCGGCTCAGAGAGGGTGATGCCCTCAGTATGACCACACGACTGACATCTTTCACCGACTCTCTGTTCTATAATCGTATCCTTGGTGGACGTAACATTTCGTTTGGCGTGAATGTTGGTTATCTGTTCCCATTTGTGAAATCGAGTGCCGGTGGCAGTTTCGTGGGTAGTCCAGTCAACTACTCGCTGACCGATGCGCGTGAGGATGTCAGCTACTCGTCGCAGTCGGGATTCACAGTGGGTGTCATGGCAGACATTCGCTTGTATAAAAATCTTTATCTCACCACGGGTGTCAACTATGCTCAGGTGAAATATACCAATAAGTTCAGTGAACCTATCAGTTCCGCTATTTACCATGCCGCCGAAGCCTACGCTACTATCTGCGACCTTGACAATAGCTATGAGGAGAAATACACGCTACAAATGCTCGAAATACCCATTCTGGCATCCTATCGCTTCGTATTGACCAAGTATTCTAGCTTGCACCTCAACTTAGGACCATATTTCACTTACGGTATCTCAGCCAAGATGAAACTTTCAGGAAGTACGGTGGCAAACGGTACGATATATCAACGCTGGGGAATGTCATTGGACTCTACTCCGTTGAGTAACATTTCTATGTCAAACCACGTTAATGGCGATTTCAACCTTTACTCTAAAGAGTTCATGTTCAACAGAGTGGAAGAAGGTGGTGTAGGAATGAATGTTCCAGAAAAATATATTCGTAATGCTTCTCCCTATAAGAAATTCAACTACGGGCTGAAAGCAGGAGTAACCTATGAACTGAGAGGCTTCCAGTTAGGGCTGAGCTATAATCTGCAATTGTCCAACATGGGTAACGACGGATTTTGGGAAAGTCCACGTATTCCTATGATTAACGGTCAGATAGGCGAAAACAACATGAGCGGTTACAAGCACCGCATACATTCTCTTGAGATTAAACTGGGTTACATTTTTAGATATTAAGCAAGGTATGGACATGATGAACAAAGCATTCAAATATCTTCTTGCTTCACTGTTGTGCATTACGCTATTCGCTTGCAGTGAAGACGATGCCCCCAAATATCCACGTGCTAATATTGTAGGACAATGGTTTGAAGACTATAGCGATGCTACTATGACTTACTATATTATCACGGCATTCTATGAAAACGGTGACTACTATTCACGCGAAGTCGAGATTGGCATTACCGAAAATATGAATGTGATAGTACACGGAAGCTATCGCTATAACGGTAATATAGAGGTGATAGAAGAGGATGACTATGATGCGCGTCACTATTTCAATTCGTATCGTGTTAACAATTCGGATTACTACACTCTGGATATTACGTCTGAGATCTACCATACGACACATCAGATGCACCGTATCATCGCTAGTTATGACATGACGCCGGGCGAGATGCGCACTTTCAATGTTGGCGATGCCTCTTTCCTGCCCTTTAACTATGTGTCCTGTGATGAACATATAGCCACAGTAGATGACAATGGCAACATCCAGGCCGTTAAACGTGGCACCACCTATATCCGTGCCATCTCCGCTGTTGGTGAAGCTGTCATCGCAGTGAATATCACAGACGGCGACAATCTGATAGACAATTTTCCCAAGTATTTGGGAGGCTCTTTAGAGAAAATGCTCAGTGACTATGGTTCCAACCACTATCCATTATTGATGGAAAATGGTATGTCCATAGAGGTGTACAATGTAGATGATGAATATGTTCAGGATATAGGCATCTTCTATTATGTACCGAGGCATATCTATAATATTACTGTAAGTCTGCACAATCGCGCTAACATACAGGATATTATCGACTTCTTTGACCGTAAATACGGAAGGGGCGACACGTTTGGAAATGCCGTGATATATAAGGGCATAGAAGGAGATACCAATTTCTTGGCCATGGTCAACAAGGATACATGGTCAATCGCTTACCAATGGTCTCCCGACCCGTTAGAGCAGTGGGATGCAATGGTGACGGCTTCTGTCGATGACGTGATACGTTGGAACGATTATGATTTTACAACTATCGGAGAAGGTATGTGTTATACTACTGTCAACGATGGTATGGTAAACAATTGTGTGATCTACTACGACGAGAATACACGTAACATCAAATTACTTAACCTTACACTCAAACGGCAAATCAGCGAGGCTACCGTCAAGGCATGGCTTGAGGAACGCTACGGAACATATCTTAGTACCAATAATGTCTTATATTACATATCTGGAAATAATCTCGCTCGCTCAGAATACTGTGTTCAGATTACCAAGACCAATGCAGGACTAGTGCAGCTTAATTATATAAAAAGTCAGTAAATTATGAAAAAAATCTTTCTATTTTTAATATGTTTTGCTGTTCTGTCGGCTTGCGATGACGATGGAAGTAGCAACTCCAATTTGGATGTTGACGACAGAATGTTTGTAGGAGAGTGGGTATGGCCTAACACCTCGGGAACATGCTTTACCGATATTGAGATGATGAACAGCAAGCAGGCTTTCTATGCCGTTTATAACAATAAGGCTGGCAACAGTTCTGGTATTGTCAAGGATAATGGTTCATGGAGATTGTTTGCCAATCGGAATGTATTAACCTTCCAATTCTTTTACGATACACCTCCGTTTTATGAAATTGTTGAGTATGATGACACCCGCATGGTATTCCGTAATGAGGGCTATAATACCATAGACACCTACTATCGTGTCGTGGAGGCACTCAATATCAATGCCGGACAGACTGTAGCCATCAGCTACCTACAGGACCACCCGGGCTCTGTCAGGTCTTGCACCCCAGAGATAGCCGACGTGGATGCCGATGGTAATATATACGGTATCTTGGATGGTGTCGCCTTCATCGAGATTAATGCTGATGGTAAGATAGTCTATGCCAAGGTTACAGTTCAAGGCCGCGTAGAACGATTTAAGGCAGAAACCCACATGCTCTCCGATGACATCAAGGCTAGGTATGGCGAACCTTCGTATGAAGGACTGCAAAGCAATGGAATGATGGCTATGCAATATAAGTATCCACAGACAGCAGACTCTGCAATAGCCATTCTGCAATACTGGTTCCATCCAGACACTCATCAAATGTATAGGATTCAGGTTCTTTATCCTTCCGAGGAAGACTATCAAAGAGATGCCCAGTACATATCAAACAATTTCATATTAGTAGATACGGATAACATTTATGGAGAATATGAGCGATATTGGGAAAATGAATACATAATGGGGGTTGTCGGCAAGAGTGGCGACTACTATTGGATTAATTATCTTAATCAAGATTACAATAACTTATAAAAGCCAAGTTCTATGAGAATACAGTTTAAAAGTAATTATGCTTTGCAAAAATATACTCTTTTTTTATCAACAATTAAAAATATTTAGATTATGAGAAAAATTTCCCTATTGACAATGCTTCTCGCATTATTCAGTCTGTCGGCTTTTGCACAGCCGAACACGAAATTTCACACGTTTAGGATGGCACACCAAAATATGCTCCAGACAAAAGCGTTGGTGCGCCAATCACAGCCCATTGCATCCAACAATGCTAGTCGACGTGCCGGCGAGAAGGTCACTCCTCCCGAAACAGCAACGATAGAAACATGGAGTAACACGTCAGGTATGTATTATTTAGGAACGACAAGCGGCTGGATGGATGCAACTATCCTCATGTCTGAAATAAAAGTTGCCATTGATGGCACAAACATGTATATTCAGGGACTTCTTGGCATATTTCCCGAAGAATGGATTGTTGGCAGCATTAGTGGCAGAACGGTCACCTTTGCTGGTAATCAGTTAATAGAAGATGGTTTTTTCCTTTCAGGAAGTAACGATGGAAGCACACTGTCAGAGAGCATCGTGTTCAACTATTATGAAGCAACTGGTGTACTACAGGCAGTGACACCGTTTATCATTGAGAACAGCACTGACACAGAGATTGCCCCATATGCATATTGGTTTGCTCCCATTTTCGAGAGAAATAGTTCCGAAACACCTGATGATTCCGAAACAACTGATAAGTTTGATTTGGTTAGTGTCCCGGATGATTTAGTTACCACAACCTATACCCTCACTACAACTGTGAAGGAATATGTTCCAGGTGACGAGAATCCAGAAACAGGTGAGCCAACAGAAGGTTCTTACGAACAATACTCCTCAGAGGAGTATGTCACTGTAGGGTTCTATAATGAGGACACCGAAGTCTATATTCAAGGACTATGTGCGTGGTTGCCAGAAGCATGGACCAAGGGTACTGTTGAAGACGGGAAGATAATTATTCCTTTTGACCTTTGTTTAGGCGAATGTGAATACTGGGACTGGGAAACCGAGACTGCTGTTTCCCGAAACTTATTCTTGGCGGCAGCAGATACCATTGACGGTGAAGTTGTTTTGAAGAACGTTGTATTCAACTACAATGCTGAAACAAAGACCATCACCGCTACGCAAGATGTATTCGTCAATACCAGTACAACAGAACTTTCCTATCTTACATGGTTTGTTGATATGACACTTCAGCCCTACAACGAGGTCGCTGCCACTCCTGCAGACCCGAAGGTGAAATCTATCAACTTCGACAAAGCACGAGTTGGATATAACAAAATCAAGTTATACATACCCACAGAGGACACAGAGGGTGAGGAGCTTCTGCTTAACAAGTTGTACTATACCATTTGGTATGAAAAGGACGGCCAAACACAGCAGTACATCTTCACAGTCGACAAATATGGTGACAGTGATGACATTACAGAGGACTTGACAGAGATTCCCTACATCCATGACGGCGATGACATCTGGGAAGGTGGCTCGACTATCTACTTTGAGGAAGAACAGGCTGAGTTGCTGACTTGGACGAAGGTTGGCGTGCAAAGTATCTACTACGGTGGCGGTGAGCGCCGTACATCAAACATCGTATGGATGGAGAGTACGGCAACTGGAATCTCGGACATCACTTATGAGAAAAACTCAAAGGGGGCCAAGTTCAACCTGAGCGGACAGCGTGTAGCTGACGGCTACAAGGGGTTGATAATTATGAACGGTCGTAAACTGTTGATGAAGTAAGTCAACATAACCACGAGGTAAAAAAGGCAGATGCCTCCACCACCGGGTGAATGGCATCTGCTTTGTCGTAGATAGTCGGAACCTGTAAACTGCGACGCTTATATTGCTAACGATGGTCATCACTATACGGTCTGCGACCCAACCATCCTAGGAGGTGATATTGGCGAGACGATGGATATTGTTGAGGGCAAGCCCGCTACGCTGATGCTACTTAAGAAGCATTGATGATACTTTAGTGTGCGACCTCAGCCTTGCGTCACAGCCTCCTTCCAGTCAGTGATGTTGCGTTCCTTGGACGAGAAACTGATGCCGACCTTGGTGACGGGTCGTCCGTCAAGAGCGTACTTGTCGGCATAGCCTTTACGGTCAATCTGGTCAAGGGCGGCATCTACGGTGTCGTCGTATTTCAATTCCATGACATAGATACCCTTCGGCATCTTCAGGGTGATGTCGCTACGTCCCTTGGCCGTCGGTTCCTCGGCGCGGACGTCAGCCCCGAAGGCCACGAGTAACGTGTAAAGCAGCGCGTGGTAGTAGTGTTCGTTTTTATTATCCTGCTCCCACTGGTAGGGTACGTCGGCGAAGAACGTCTTGATGGCCTCGATAAAAGTGGGCAAGTCGTCGTTACGCTGAAACATCTTGTAGGCAATCATCAAGGCAGAACGTTCTCGGTCGTCGCCAGATGCCGTGTTGGTGATGTAGCTATAGAGACTACCGGCAAAACCTTTACGCACTTCTTCATTTGGGAAACCAAGCGTATAGAGGTCAATGTCCTTGTCGTAACGCTTGATAGTGAGATAGCCACTCTGATAGAGTACTGGCAGCGGTGACTGGTAGCTGTCGAAGGATCTGTTGAAATCTCCAGAATCACAGAGAGCACCATCCACGTCGCTGATCTTCAATGGCGGCATCTCGCGCAACATAGCGATGAGGGCGCTTGGTGTGGCACTATCGAACCAGTACTTGTCTATTTGTCCCGAACTGAGGGCATACACCATACTGAAGGGGTTGTACATATCGGTCATGGCCTCACTGAAGTGGTAGCCGTCGTACATGCGCTTCAGCGCGGCCAGCATTTCGTCATAGGTCGTGCCTTGACTGGCGGCCATCATCTCAATGTCGGGGCGCAGCTGTGTGGTCAGCTCCTCCTCGCTAATGCCGCAGATAGTCTCGTATTTAGCCAGCATGGAGATGTTCTGCAGGTTGTTGAGCTTACTGAAGATGCCCATCTGCGAGAATTTCGAGATGCCAGTGATAAAGACGAACTGCAGGTGGCTGTCAAGGCTTTTTAGCGGGCCGAACACATCCTGGAAGCGTTCGCGCACGATGGTCTGTGTCTCTGGGTCGCCAAGACTGTGGAGCATCATGTTGTCGTACTCGTCACAGAGTACAACCACCTTATGGCCAGTCTGCTCGTGTGCCGTTTGGATGATATTGCCCATGCGGTTACTGACGCTGCCGTTGCCTATAGGAAGGTCATACCGTTTCTCGTAGTCTGCCAGCGTATTACTGATATATTCGTCAAGACGCTCTATTGACGTGAGGTTGTATGCGCTGAAATCGAAGCGTATCACGGGGAACTTCTCCCACTCCCAGTCTGTAGTGGCAATGTAGAGTTGCGGCTGCTCAATACCCTGCTTCGTAGTGAACGCCTCGAACAGGTCGCGGCGACCTTCGAAAACGGCTGCCAGCGTCGAGACGAGCAGTGACTTGCCGAAACGGCGCGGACGGCTGAGGAAATAGGGCTTACCCTCTGTAATCATCTTATAGATGAGCGGGGTCTTGTCCACGTACACGTATCCGTCCTCGCGTATGCTCTCGAAACTCTGGATGCCAACGGGGTATTTTCTCTTTGCTGTCATAATTCTTGCTGTTTATGCTTCGGCTGCAAAGATACAAAATATTTCTGATATTTGCACAAATAATCGTCATTTTTCTGTTTGGCGATATCGCAAAACGCTCTCGTTGGATTTTGCAAATTAAAAATCATGCTGCACCTCGTGCACCCCATGCACCCAAAATTTGGGATTTTTTAATGACGGATCCGCATGTACCAGCCACGACGGCCTTTGACGGCACCAGCCTGGAAGTGATGTGCCAAGGCTGTTGACAGTTCGCTAATGGTCGGCATACGACCTGCACCGAGACGGGTGCGCAGCGACTGCTCGATTTCGGGAAAAGTCATCAAGTCGGCCTTGTTGCGTTCAACGGGCTCGAAATAATCTGTCAGAACGAGGTCTGCCTTCTTCATCAGCTGGAACTGCTTGTTATGCTGTTCCATGCGCTGCTCCTCATCGCGTGTGGGATAGTAGCGTACGCCATGTTTGATTTCATAGACCGCCTGCGCATAGAGCTGGCGGTAGTTGATAGTCGGCTCAGTATTGATGATGCCGTTTACCGGACAGCAGATATAACGGCGCGAACCCGTGGGGTCGGTCAATGGTGTCGGCGAGTTCGTCGTGGCGATGAACGAGGCAGTACGCTGTGAGCGGACGTACTGGTCGGAGCGCATCTTACGTACCTGTACGTCCTTTTCTGCCAAGATACGCTTGATCTTGGCCTGCTCACGCTCGGTTTTGGCGTTGTATTCGTCGATGTTCACCAGTGCCATGCGTGCCAAGACACGCTCCACCTGCTCAGCATTGTCCATCTTGATGTCGTCTATGAAGTAGTCGCTCAAGACAGGGGGCAGCAGCATGCGGCAGAACGTGGTCTTATGTGTACCCTGCCCACCGATGAGCATCGGCACCAGCATATTGCTGAAGCGCGACTCGATATTCATCCATTGTGCAACCATGGCTAAGAACCAGCAATGGAACAATGGTTCCCAGTCCTCATAGTCGGTGGGGACGCGTCGTGCCAGCTCTGCAATATGGTCCTTATGACCATACCAGCGTCCACAGCCATTAAGGAACTCCGTCAGCGGGTTATACTGTGGTACCATGGTGGAGTGCAGATAGAGCTGGAGGTCGATGCCCCAGCCGTCGCCACCCTCGTTCATCTGCTCGAAAGTCATGCGGTTCAAGTCGCGGTCGGTCAGCTGCTGCCATTCGCGGTACACACCATCGCGCTGTCGCCATTCCTCGATTTTCTTCACTACGTTGTAGCGCAGCTCGTAGCGACGATGGAAGAAGTCGCTGATACCGCGTGCAATGCGTTCTTTTTGGTTGAGTACAGAGCGCGGCTTCAGCCCCTTGTCAATATAGGCAGCACGGAAAATCTTACGTACCTCGTCGGCAGAGAGTGCAATACGGTCTTGGTCGATGGTACGCTGTACACAAGGTTCCTCGGGTAGTCCGGCCTGGCGACAGGCGCGTGCCGTGAGGCATACTATCTGTTCGTCATCAGCCGTTTCGCGCAAGGCGTTGGCCAGACAAGAATAGTAAGAAATGCGCAAATTGCGCAATTCCTTTACGCGTGAGGTCTCGTTGATGAGGCCTTTGCGGTTGAAAGTCGTCTTTTTAGTCATCTTTTACTTAGTTTTTGTGAGGTTCAACATCGTTTTTTTGTATAGAGGCTCCGTTCATCTGAACGGAGGCACCTTAGGAAAATTTAGAGGCGCCGTTTTTTCAAACGGAGGCGCTATTTTTTCAAACGGAGCCTCCATTTTTCTGGAGTTTGGCTCCATTTTTGGGTGCATCAGGTGCATGGGGTGCAAGCACTTTTTTCATGTTGCAAAGTTAGCAGATGGTTCGCGTGTGTACAATACTTTTTAGTGTGTTCAACTTTTAAATTATGTTAAACTCGCATGGTATAAGGAACAATGGGGCGGGAAAATTCGTATCTTTGTCGTGAAAATGCCGAGCATAGCGATGCGGGTGATTCATATTTTATTGACATGCTGATTTTCCCTACCTTCCAATCACGCAATATGGTGCTACGTGATTCGAACAGAGTGACCCAAACGTAGGAATAAGAAGCAGTCAAGAATGGAATCGAAAGCGGCTTATAAACTGATTTTGGAAATACAGCAATTGCTCATGTCTGTAGCTCTGAAATTCAAAGCTGATGAAGTAGAAGAAGAGATACTTCAACAGCTATTGTCAGTACGCGATTCGCTTTCAAAAATGAATAGCCAGTCTCGACCTCAGGCGAAGAGGAGAGGTAGAAAGAAAAACACGACTCCATATGATTTAATCATAACAGAAGACAAGAAAGGTGAGACCATTCAGGGATTTTGGGGCCTTCAGCAGGTTGGTAATGTGTCAAGGCGATATGCTGACGGCCGTATTATGGCAGCGAGCGAGGACGAAGCAGTCAAATTCCTGATGGAGAGACTTTTCGATGAAGAAATAGAAAACCCAAGACAATACGTTGATGAAGCTTTTAAGCGAGACGAACCAACCAAACTCTTCAGGAAGATGTTGAAAGCAGCTGAGGAAAAAGCAAAAGCGAAGGAAAAGAATCAAGGCAAATAGTATGATAGTAAAAAAGATTAAAGAAAAATAAACTCTTTCTAAAAGGTTTTTTACGTAAAAAGGCTATTATTTCAAGACCATTTATCTTTGCATCCGAGGTAGAGAATCTGCCTTATGGGTGCGCATCCATATTCTTTAACTTAATACCTATAAGAATATGGAATTGGTTTTAAACCGTATCGCAAAGCAGGCGAACTATACGATTGGTCGTCTGAGTGTGAAACTTGAAACGCCTGAGATGAAGTGCATCGACGGCCAGTTAGTAACCGAGGACAAGCGTTATCTGTGTGATACGCTGGAGCCCAAGCGTCGTAACCTGAAGAAGGAGAAGAAGGTGCCGGGACGTACGGCTATTCCTGAGGGGCGCTATCGTGTGCTGATTACGAAGTCGTATCGTTTTCAGCGTTGGCTCCCCATCTTGCTTGACGTGCCAGGATTCAGTGGCATCCGCATACATGCGGGCAACTATCCTGCCGACACTCAGGGATGTATCCTGCCAGGCTATAACCGCAAGAAAGGCATGGTGATCAACTCACGTGCTGCGTTGCAGAAGGTGATGTTAGAAATGACTGCCGCCTTGGATCGTGGTGAAGAGGTATGGATTACCATCAGTTAGCCTGCATAAACGAAAGAACCATCGTGGCGTTTCTACGGTGGTTCTTTATTGAGTTTAGGTGCGAAGGATCAAGGGCTGGGAGAAAATCAAGTATCAATTACTTGGACTCGAGAATCTGCTTGGCAACCTCGTTTTCAGGATCGATAGCCTGCAACTTGGTGGCGAAAGCCTTGGCAGCATCCTTGTCTTCCTTGACGATGAAGTTGTAGGCAATCATATAGCGGTACGCCTCTATGATGCGGGCACGCTCTGTAGCATCCTTCTCGGCACGTGGCTCGATGAGTTCGATGAGCTTCTCGTAGTAAGGCTTGGCCAGACCGAGTTTAGAATCGGGATCCATCTGGGCGTTAACACGGGCTCGCATGAAAGTAGCGTACTCAATGGCATTCTCATGTTTGCTAACTAGGGAGGCATAGACGGAATCAGCCTCTGTCAATACCGCATTCTTCTCATCCCAATCCTTTAGGGTGTTGGCACGTTCTATATGCAGCGCTGCAAGTCCTGCAAGGTCGTTGGCTGTAGGGGTGTCGATATTGGCAAGGTATTCCTTGTAGTACTTAATGGCGATAGGATAGTTCTCCTTGGCCTTGTAGGCATCGGAAATCAGTTTGACTACACCAGCATGTTTGGATTTGTTGTCCAGGTCTTCATGAGCCAGCGCCTTCTCATACATCTCGATGGCCTTGTCTATCTGTTTGGTTCCTACGTAAGCATTACCGTAGTAGGTGTAGTCGAACCAGGTGAGCGTGGTTGAGTCGCAGATGTCGAACAGGGCATTGGCATACTGCAGGGCCTCGTCGTAGCGTTTGAGCTCGGTAAGGTTGAAGAAAGCCATACGGTTGAAGACTACGTGGTGTGGATGCCTCGTCAGTCCGTACATGGCCACTTCGAGGGCCTTGTCATGATTCTGCATGAAGAAAGCCGACATGGTATAGTTGCTTAGGTCGTTTTCCTCCATCAAGAGCTTGTCTGCCTTATTGTAATAGCTGAGGGCCTTGTCGAAGTCTTGGCTATTGTAATAGCTACGTCCCATCAGCACGGGTTCATCGTCCATCGTCTGGGCAATGCTGTGTGAAGTGCCAAAAAGCAGCATCAAAATAACTGATACAATTGTTCTCATAACCCTCATACTTTGATTTAACATGAAGACAAAGAGGATGTACTCCGTTTTTCATGGGGTACATCCTCTTTAAGTGGTATCTTAAGATATTATTTCAGTTCCTGTACGGCGATAGCTGGCTTGTAGTCTGGGTCGATGGCAAGAATCTTTGCTGCATAATCCTTAGCCTTAGCTTTATTCTTGTCGATCAGCAGACTGCGTGACATCATATAATGATAGGCTGTGCGCAGAATCTGTGTGTCGGCATTGTCGCGCTCAGTCTTAGGCTCTATGAGCTCAATAATTTTGGCGTAGTGAGGCTGAGCTGTACCCTTCTCGAGTTCTGGATCAAGCTGCATACCGATATTGGCACGCTGATATAGAATGTAGAGCAGGTTGTTTTCGAACTTCTGACCTAAATCGTCATAGGCTGCATCGGCTTTAGCAAGAGCTGCCTCACGAATCTCCTTTGTGAGAGTAGTATCACGAGCTTGCATTTGGAAGAGCTTTGCAATCTCTTCGTGATCGTTGAAGGTTGGCTTATCCTTCTTGCCAATATGGCGGCGCAGATAGTTGGCTGCCTCGTCAAAATTACCGTTAGCCTTGTGGGCATCGGCAATGCTCTTCAGAATGCTGACTTCACTTACCAAGTTGCCTTCAGACTGAATAGAGAGTGCCTTCTGGAAGCTCTCAATAGCCTTGTCGTAGTTTTTCATACCGTTGTGTGCGAGACCCTGATAGAAGTACTCCTGATTGTGTGCCTTCAGGCTGTCGCTAGCATTGAACAGTCGATCGGCGAAGTCCAAACCTTCTTGATAGTTCTGCAACTCAACGCAGAACATCATGCCTAAACGGTTGAAAGTAGCGTAACGGGGATATTTCTTGATTGCTTCCTTCACAACTTTTAGGCCATCAGCGTGATTACCGGTAAAGAAGCATGCGCTGGCATACTCTACGAGATTGCTGCGATCCAGGTTGGCTATGTTGGCTTTAGAGTAAGACTCGTAGGCACCCTTATCGTCTTTGCTGATGGCGCAGATATGACCCTTGATGGCATCGACGTCAATGTCGGGGCGTTGGGCCTTGAGTTCGTCAAGCTTTTGAGCTACCATGCCAGGGTTGACCTTGCGGTTGACAAGTGCATACTTGTAGTAGGCATCCGGATTCTTGGGGTCTACGTAGATAGCCTGCTCGTATTGTGATGCTGCACCACCACCGTCGTCTGCAAGTGCTGCGATATCGCCTAACAGAATAAAGGCATTAGCACTCTTATTCTTAGAAGCCTGCAGGGCGTAGTTGGCATACACCTTGGCATTGGCGGTGTCCTTAGCCTCATAGAAGGCACGTCCGAAGGCCACGAGATTGTCGGCATTCTTCTTGTTAGCCTTGTAGTAGGGCTTCATCTGCTTGTCGAGATCGGCGGGTTTGCTACTAATGATTTTCTTAACGGCATCGATGTCGGCCTTAGAGCCGTCTTGTGCCAGTGCGTTGGCGCTGTAACCTACGGTCAGCGCGGCGATGAATAAATATTTGATAGCTTTCATAATCGTTTATATTTAAATTATACTTATATGTTTACTATTCTCTTACTTGTTACTTCTCATCTTTTTCCTGTATGACGAATGATTGACAGAAAAGTTTATCTTTTTATTGATTATTCACAATTACTTCGCGGCGGTTCATAGCTGCCTGAATGGGCAGAAGACCAGACTGGAGGATGATGGTCTGTCCCTTAGGCAGACGACAGAAGTGGGCAAAATTAGATGGCAGACCCGTGCGCGGCTCATTCAACAGGGCATAGATGGTGCGTACCAACGGATAGTTGCCATTATATAGGTAGTACTGATAGGGTCGCCAGCTGTTGGCTGCGGTGGCAGAGTCCATGCGGCTGACCTTCATGACTTGGATATTCTTTTTAAAGGTGACATTGGTGGTGTCGCGGCTGTCGTTGAGCCAGTTGGAACCGATGATACCCATGGCATTGGGATGCTGTTCCACGTAGTCGATGACAGCCTTGCTGGTCTTGACGGCTCCGATGTTGGGCGCTTTGATTTCCTTGCCTCCAAGGATGGAGTCGACGCACCAGCGGACAGTGCTAGATAGGGGATTGTCGAAAACAACGTCGATGTCGCCTAACTTAGACTGTGGGTAGATATCACTCCACTTCACCAGTTCGCCCTGCAGGATGCGTTTAAAGTCCTTGACGGTGATGCAGGTGTCGGGATTGCTGTTGTTGGTGATGATGGCCAAACCGTCGTAGGCCAGAGCATAGGTGCGCGGCAGGTAGCGGCGGTCTTTCAGGTTCTGCTCTTCTTTTTCCGTCAGGCGGCGGGTGGTGAAGGCGAGCCAAGTCTCCAGGCGCATCAACTTCTGCACAGCCTCCTGTTCGTTGGTGTACTGTGCATCGAGGGTGTCGAGGAGGTTCTGGAAGAGGAATACCTGCAGCTCTTCGTCCAAAATGGGCTGAAAGCTGGCGTCGGCCACGAAATAGCGGGCGGCACGTTGATAGTCCTGCTCCTCTTTAGTATTTTTAGGCTTGTTCCCACAAGCGAGGAACAAGCCTAAAATGAGTGTTAATCCAATTAGATTGAATGCGTTTTTAATCATCTTACTGAAGTCTGAAGGTTACAGGCAGGGTGTACTTCACACGTACAGCCGAACCGTTCTGCTTACCAGGAATCCAGTGAGGCATAGCCTTGGTCACACGGATGGCCTCCTTATCGAGTGACGGGTCAACGGACTTCACGACCTTTACGTCGGTAATCGAACCGTCGCGCTCAACCACGAAAGTCACGATAACACGGCCCTGAACACCATTCTCCTCGGCTACTACCGGGTACTTGATGTTGCTGGACAGCCACTGGAACAGAGCAGCCTGACCACCGGGGAACGAAGGCATCTGTTCTACAACGTCGAATACCTTGGTTTCCTCTTCCTTCGGAGGCTCCGGCTGTGCGATAACTTCCTTAGCCTTCAGCACTTCGCCTGCGGCCTCGTCGTTACCCTTCACATCGAAAGCACCGATGGCGGTGTTCGTCTTACTCAGGTCTTCCTGGGATTTGATTTCTTCTTCGGGCTTAACTTCATCGTCCTTCTTGATTTCAGGAGCAGTGAACTTTACCGAACTCTTCACTTTCTCGACTTCAACTTTTTCAAGCTTCGGTGTTTCTTTACGCTCGACTTTTGCTTCCTTCTTCTCTGCCAGCTTTGACAGCTCCACGTCGGCCTCGATGGCAACGTCCTGTTTCATGGCGTTCTCAACGACACCCTTAATGGCTACGAAGGCTGCAATAGCAATACCGATGGCGAACATCACCAGCAAGGCTTTGACATTACGCTTGCCAGTTTCTCTGCGCAGCTGATAAGCACCGTAAGCCTGGTTCTTACCCTCGAAAACGAGGTCAGACCATTTGTTGTCTATTAGATCTATTTTTGACATAGTTCTTACGTTTTAAATGTTTTGCATTGATTACTTGACACCTGCCTTATCAATCAGTTCCTTGTCCTCAGGGCCAATCTTGTCAATGACATACTTATCAATACTGCATATCAGCATCTCATCAAGAGCTGCAATCATGTTCTCATACGTTGCTGTGTCCAGCGGACGGATAATCACAGTCAGAGTAGGAATCTTTTCACCATTGACGATACCTTTCTTCAGTTCAGACAATTTGTCCTGATACTGCTTGTCGGTCATCGTGCTGCCATAGGCGCTCTTCTTGGCGTCAAGTTCCTGCTTGGCCTTCATGATGCGAGCAACGGGATTGATACCCTCCTCGGTGGTGTGGTGGATGAGCACGTCACGGATACCCTTAGGACCGTAAGTAGTCTCCTTCACACATGAGGGATCTTCATAGTTGGGAAGTCCGGCAATGTACCAGATCTTGTTGTCGCCACCCAGATAGAATGTCAGGGTGTGCGAAGCCTTGGTCACTGACTTGTCTTCCTTCTCTACGTTCTCGTCGTTACTTGGCATCGTCAACTGCATAGCCTGTGGCTTTGCCAGAGTCGTACACAGCATGAAGAAGGTAATCAGAAGCATCATCATGTCTACCATTGGCGTGAAGTTCACGCGGGTATCCATCTTCTTCTGCTTGGATAGATTCTTTTTTGCCATATCTTATTCCTCCGATGCAGTTTTAAGATTAGTAATCAACTGGTAACGGTTCTCGTTCATGTCCTGAAGCTCAGACATCATGGCCTTAACGGTCTTATACGGTGTTGTGGCATCACATTTGATGCAGAGCTTAATGTCA
>Ga0265298_10002275_pt1 | contig 26966 bp, 21 predicted proteins | sample AusTroGonzalo_MG_3_FD_193486 | JGI IMG/M metagenome (GOLD analysis project Ga0265298, IMG submission 193486) | Bovine rumen microbial communities from tropical cattle in Woodstock, Queensland, Australia - Gonzalo_01 | ecosystem: Host-associated > Mammals > Digestive system > Stomach > Rumen ...
ACACTTTTTTCTGGCTCGGCGATTCCATGATGGTGAACGAATGTTTCAACACCACCGACCCGAATGTGGGCTTGGGCATGAATGAAGACCGCACCCTCATCAAGTGCTACATGGGCGACACGGGCTTATTGGTGAGCCATGCTTTCAGCGAAAACGAGATTGCCGACGAGCAACTGTACAAGCAAATCCTCAACAACAAACTTTCGCTCAACCAAGGGATGCTCTATGAAAACATCATCGCGCAAATGTTGGTGGCGAACGGACACAAGCTGTTTTTCTACACGCACTACAACGAGGAAAAGCACCGCAACGACATCGAGATTGACTTCCTGATTTCCAACATGAGCAAAATCAAGGACAAGATTTACCCGATTGAGGTGAAGTCTTCAGCACGATACTCGACTGCCTCGTTGGACAACTTTATACCCAGATTCCATGAGCGTGTGGATTGGACTTACATCATCCATCCGAGAAATCTCATCGTGAACGAGAAGCGGATTTCCATTCCGCCCTACATGGCCATTTGCCTGTAAAAACCGCGTTATCCCTGCGCATTGTCAAAGATTTTGGCATTTCCATACCTGCGCATTGTCAAAAATGGGCATTATTTTCACTCATGGTGTGATTTTTTTTATATTTTTGCACCTATTAAAATATGCAAATCAAACCAACTAATCTTTTACAAAATTCAAAGCAATGAAAAAAACTATCAGAAGAATCGTCCCGGTAATGCTCGCTTTCGTAGCATTGACCACCCTTTCGTTCATGGCCAAAGACGGCGTAACACTTAGACTCCGTCCGCAACAGGGCAAGACCTACACCATCACCACAAAAGCGAACATGATGACCATGATGGAAGTGCAAGGCCAAACCATGAACATGTCGCAGGTCTACGAAACCAGACAGTCCTTTACGGCAAAGGAAGTCTCTGACAGCCAAAGCATTTTCGAAGCACAAGTGGAAGCCATTAAGATGAGTATTTCGCAAATGGGCATGAAACTTGAGTACGATTCGGATCATCCTGAAAAAACCAGTCCCATGCTGGCCGGACAGACCAAAGAAATGGAAGAAAGCATCAAGAAGCCAGTCACCATCACCTATGATGCTTTGGGCAACTTCATCATCCCCAGCGACAGCATCGACGTTTTCGAGAACCAAATGAGAGATGTCATCATCCCCTTCCCTGAAAACGAACTGACCGTGGGAAGCAAATGGAATGCCAAAAAAACACAAAGCATCAGCAACAAAGAAATCACCGTGAACATGGAATACACTGTCACGGCCATTTCAAAAAAGAGTGTTGACATTAGTTTTACGGGTACCGTTGAATCCCCCGACCTTACCGGCACCTACAATGGCACTGCCAGCATCAATCCGCAGACAGGCCTCATAACAAATGGCACGACCAAGTCCAACATTTCCATGACTCTCAACGAACAAGGCATGAGCATTCCTATGACTATGATCGGCACCTCAACTATTGAAGTCAAGTAATTCAAATCCCCATCCCATGAAAAAATCCATCATCCTTCTCGGTTTGGCGTTGTTGGTTTTTGTGGCCACAGCCCAAAACACCAAACCCCAACCTCTCACGCAGGAAGCTTTTGAATCGCTCTGCCCCACTCCGCCCATGGGTTGGAACAGTTGGAACAAGTTTGGCTGCAACGTCAGCGAGCAACTGCTGATGGAAGCCGCCGATGCGATGGTGGCTTCGGGCATGAAAGATGCTGGTTACGAGTATATTGTCGTTGACGACTGCTGGCAAATCGACCGCGATGCCGACGGCAATATCGTTTGCGACCCTGAGCGTTTCCCGCATGGCATGAAGTATGTGGCCGACTATATCCACTCCAAAGGGTTGAAGTTCGGCATATACTCTTGTGTGGGCACCCACACTTGCGCTGGACGACCGGGAAGCATGGGCCACGAGTATCAAGATGCGCTCTATTATGCCCGCAATGGTGTGGATTACCTGAAATACGACTTCTGCAACAACCGCAACACCAACTCCAAAACCGCCTACACCATCATGCGCGAAGCCTTGAAGGAAGCCGGACGCCCCATCGTGTTCAGCATTTGCGAATGGGGCAGCACCAAGCCTTGGGAATGGGCGCAAGGCATCGGTCACCTGTGGAGAGCCACGGGCGACATCATCAATATGTGGGACGGACGCGAGGACTGGGGCGGTCACGGTATGGTGAACATCATCGACCTCGTACAAGACCTCTACCCTTACAACGGCCCCGGCCATTGGAACGACCCCGACATGCTTGAGGTTGGTAACGGTGGCATGACGACCATCGAAGACCAAAGCCACTTCTCCATGTGGTGCATGTTGGCCGCGCCGCTGATGGCAGGAAACGACCTCAACAACATGAGCGACGACACCAGACGCATCCTCACCAACAAGGATGTCATCGCCATCGACCAAGACCCGCTTGGCATTCAGGCGCATCTTTCCGTTGCTATGGGCGACCGTCAAATTTGGGTGAAGCAATTAACCAACGATGAATGGGCTGTGTGTTTCTTCAACCGAGGCGACAGCGAATGGAACCTCAACTTCAATTGGAACGACATCCCCGAACTGCGCAAGGCAGGCAGCAACTACAGCGTCTACGACCTTTGGCAACACAAGATCATTGCCAAATCAACGACGAAAAATGTGGTTTCCTGCATTCCCACTCACGGCGTGTTGATGGTGCGACTGACACCTGTCAAGTAATGCAAACTCACATCCAAAAAGAAAGCCCGCTGAATTGCTTCGGCGGGCTTTTCCTTTCATAGTTCCTCAAATCCATCAGTTCAGCATGACCGGCATGAGCAGCATGAGCAGGTCTTCGGACTCGTTCGCGTTGTCGACAGGCGTGAGGATGCCCGCACGGTTCGGTGCCGACATTTCCAATTTCACCTCGTCGGAGTCGAAGTTGCCAAGCATTTCTTGGAAGAAACGTGAGTTGAACCCGATTTCCATGTCATCGCCTGAATAACTGCATGTGAGGCGTTCCTTAGCTTCATTGTAGAAGTCGATATCCTCGGCAGTCAGCAAAATCTCCTGTCCCGTAATGCGGAAACGCACTTGGTGTGTGGCCTTGCTGGAGAACACAGCCACACGGCGGATGGCGGCAAGGAAGGTCTGGCGGTCGATGGTCAGTTGATTGGGGTTGGTCTTAGGAATGACGGCCTCGTAGTTAGGATAGCGGCCTTCGATGAGGCGGCAAATCAAAACATAGTCGCCAAACACGAAAGAGGCGTTGGTCTTGTTGAACTCAATGCGCACAGGTTCATCGGCGAGACCAGCGAGAATGTTCTTCAACTGATTGATGGGCTTCTTCGGCATGATGAACGACGCAGCCACCTCCGACTTGACATCCATCCTTCTGTAACGCACCAACTTATGCGCGTCGGTGGCGACAAAAGTGAGATAGTTTTCGGTCATTTCCATCAGCACACCCGACATAATGGGACGAATCTCGTCCATGCCCGTAGCGAAAACGGTCTTCTCGAAACCACGAGCCAGCACATCTGCGGGAATTTCCCATACCGAAGTGTCGGCCATCACGGGCAACTGCGGGAACTCATCGCTCTTGTGGCCCGCGAGTTTATAGCGGCCCTCACCGGCAATCAGTTCGACAGCCAAAGTGTTGTTGTCGACAGAAATCGTAATCGGCACATCGGGGAAGTTCTTCATGATTTCGAGCAACAGGCGTGCAGGAATCGTCACCTCGCCCGTGCCTTCCACCATATCAGGCACCATGCTGACTGACATGGTCACATCGAGGTCAGAGGTCGTAATTTTCAGTTCTTTCTCAGTCAACTGAAACAGGAAATCGTCCAAAATCGGAAGGGTGTTCTTTGAACCGATAACACCGCCCAAGGCTTGGAGATTCTTCAACAATTTAAGGCTTGATACTATGAATTTCATATAGATAGAGTTTTTATTGTTTTCGGATTTTGAATCGGTAAAAGTACAAATAAATGCAACATGAAGACCTATTTTTTCGAAAAATTTCTCATTTTTTAATAGGTCGTCACGTTCAAACCCGCATATTTCAGGCGGTTCAGAAAATCGAGCATCGACTCGTAAGGCACCGCAACATATTGGAATTGCTTGCCATCCTTCGTCCTTGTGCGATATTTCTCTTTCGTATCAGCCAAACGTTGGTTGATATCAGAATAGGTGCAATGCACTTGGAACTGGCCGTCGCCGCTATTGTAGTTGATGTAAGTCTGGAACATGTCGTTCTGGAAATAATAGGTGATATTGCCCAAACGGCGGTCGAACACCACATAACCATCCACATACTTGTTGACGATATAACTGCCGAAATTGCCCAAACCAATCTTGCCCACCGAAACGAAGGCATGAAGTTTGTCGTTCCAAACCATCTTCAAGTCGGGAATTACGATGGTATTGCAATAGAAATCAGACGATTGCATCTGAGGATAGCCTTCCAGTTCGATGGCCTGTTGCCGCTCTTCCGTTTTCTCTTCCTTGTTTTCGGAACGGAAGTAATGCAGATATTGGGTCTGCGTCAAGTCGATGGACGCGCCTTCCGCATTGGCATACACCTCTGCCATAGCCTCCAAAGCCTTGTCGTCGAAAACGGGTGCATTGAAAATGTTGATGCCGGCAAGTGTCAGGCTATCATTGGGATATTGCATGTAACGGCCATGCACGAGGAAGTTGGCCAAAGGCGTGTCGAAACCCAATCCGAATGTGCCCTCACCGCTGATGACGCCACGTGAGTTAAGATCGATATAGGTATCGAAACGGGTCGTATCGGTCACCACAAAACGCAGATTGTCAGCATCATAACAAAGCAATCCATTGGCAGGTGCGGTCTCATCCAAATCAGCCCTACCCTCCTTGGGCGTGAGGAACGAGCCGAAATAGCCGCCATCGATGGCCAACTCATAATAGAGGCCATTGGTCATGCGCGGGTCTTGCTCCTTGATGCGGGCCATGTCAATGGGTATGCGGATGCCCGCCGGATTGATGTTCGTCGCCGAAACAAACCAATTGTTCAAGGCAGCCAATGTATCAGAAGGTATCAGCATTTCGGCCAAATCATCAAGCGAAATCGAAAGGGTGTCACTCGGCTCAGGCATACTCTCCTCAAGACTTTCCTCAAAGCCGAAAAGTGCGAAACGGCCATCATAGAAACCGAACGGCTCCGTGGCATCCAAAGTCAGTCGGCCTTGGAAACCGAACTGTGGGCTTAACCTAAACTCCGATGGGTCAGTGAGATGGGCATAACCGTGGGTTACGCCGCCTACAGGAACAATCGTATCCACACGAATCGGCGTGCTATAGCCTTCAGCGTCGATATAGTCCCAAATGCCTTGTGCCTCATAATAGTTGCGGCTGTGGATATTCACCACGGCATTCTTATACAGGTGGAACTGGTTCAGCGTATCGGCCAGCAACTCACCGCTGATAGGCTCCAACTTCGATTCCGCATTGATGTCCACATCGTGCATGTAGGGGAACACGGCAGCATCGGCCACGCGAATGATTTTCACATCGTGGGCGTGAATGATGTAGTTGGTCATGTCGTATTCCGCGCTCATGCTGTAGAATTGCAGCGAATCCTGCTCGGGCACCAACGAAATGAACTTGGAGGCGTTGCTATGAATCGCCAGAAGTTCCTCCTTCGTCGTTGCAGTGGCATAGGCGCCGAAACTCTCAACAGGGTTATACAAATGCAAGTTGTTGGTGGCCATGTCCCATTCGGCTTCCTTCAGCGAGCAGATATATTGGTTCATCGGGAAGTCAAGATTACTCTTTTGGTCAAGATAGTCGTATTTCACCTTTTGTGCGTCGAAGTCCATATTGGCGCGGTAGTTGGTGGCGGCAAAGGCCACGGTAGTGCTATCCGAAGAATACAGCATAAAGTTCGCCGAATCAGCCACAAAGGTCTTGGAATCCAAAGCAAAATGGTCGGAATCAAACTCCGTGAGGCCGTAACGCAACCTTCCATCAGCCGTATAGCCATCTGGCGACAGGGCAGTCTTGCCCGAGAAATAGGTGTCGCCGTACATGCAAATCGGCTTGTCGATAGTCTCGGTGGTAAGTTCGGGCTTACCCACATCCCATTTCAGCCTAAGTGCATCGGAAGCTGTAGCAATAGGATATTTCGTCCCGTCTTCGAGCGGCTGCAAATTGAAATGGTTCGTGATGGCCGTCACTGAATCGAGATAGAACATAAACTGGTCCGACTTGAACGTAGCAGTCTGATAATCAAGAATTCCCTCGCCAAAGAAACCACTACTGGAAAGGAACACCTTATTATGGAAACGGCCCAAATCGCCAAACATCGGGTAAGAATCTGTCTCGCTCTCACCAATTTGGTGGGTGAAGCCCAAGGAATAGTCGTCCATCACCACCAAAGGCTGGACGATGTTGGGCAAAATGCCGCCCGAGACCAGTTCGCCGTCAAACCGCACCTTGTGCATGGAGAGGTCGTTGAGGCTGTCGACAACAAAAGGATAAAGGCTGTAATAGAACTTGCCTTCCAAATCGTCAGCGACCATCACCGAGTCGACATTACCCGGATGGAACACGCCGCCATTGATTTTGCGATAGAACTTGAAACCCTCGGCATCGCTATGGAAAATAGGATATTCGGGTGTGTCGAAGCGGCTCGACTTGTTGTCGCCACGGTCAATCAGCAACCGGCCTTGCAGCTTTTCCAAAGTGCCGTCGACAGGAATAATCTGATTGTTGGACCTTGCATAAAAACGCAGCGAATCCACCTTGGTCATCTTGATTGTGAAATCCTCGTAAGTGAAGCGGCTGTCCTTGGTGAAAAACTCAAACATTCCCGCGAGGATGCCGCCCGAAAACTGGAAATCCTTGTTTTTCTTGAACACGATACGGCCGTTGTCGGGAATGATAACCACGTGCTTGCGGTCGCTCAAAGAAATGGCCGAACCCTCGTAGCCGTCAATCTGGCTCGTGATGCCAAAGACCATCAAATCGTTGGTGTGCAAATCGAGGCGAATGTTGGGCTGACGGTTGGTCATCACGGTATGCAGTTTAATAACATCATAATCAATGGTTTCGCGATAGGAATCGAGCACATCGAAGAATCGCGGAAGTGCCGTCACCCACTTGGTTTCCGTGTCGTATTCCACATAACCCTCGGCCTGAAGCCTGAGCATCAACGAAATCACTTGCTCAATGGGATAGCCCAAATAAGACGACAAATCGCCGACCGCAAAATGCACCTGACGGTCCACATTGCCAAAGCCTTTCAGGAACTTCTCAATGCGAATCATGGGATGCGAGCCGTCAAGACCTTGCAGCATCTTGAAGTCCGCGAACCGGAAATAGTTCACCGAAACCACATCACCCTCGCTCTTCGGATTGACGCCATCCATACGCTTGAAATCCACATGGTTGCCATCGATGTCCCAATACATGGCCTCCAAATAAATGTCTACCCCATGATAATAGTCGTGGAATGGCGCGTCGCCAAAGTCCTTCTCCGAGCGGAAAATCATCATCCTTCGCTTGCTGTTGTCATACCTGAAACCCAGATTGTTATGATAGATGGAATCAGACACCGTCTTCGAAACCGAATCCAGCACATAAAGCCGCATGGCCACATGGTCTGAAACCAGCAACTCATCCTCAGACATCACAAAACGCGGAGCCTCCAACTTAACGATTTCCCTCCCATTTTGGCGGAAATGGAACATGGCCTTGTTTCCCACCCCACCAAACACATCAATTTGGTTGCCCATCATACCGATACCACCCTCAAAGTCAACATTATTGAAGATGTTTTTAATCTCATAATCAGAACGATACGATTTCACTCGAGGAAACATCGTTTTCTCGTTAGGCGCGTTCACCAGCACCTTGTCCTCGTAGCGGCAAAGAATGGTTTGGTTGAAATGACGCTGCTCATGAAAAATCACGGAGTCGATGGCGTATTCCGAACGATTCAAATTGAGGGTGTAATACTCCGGCAAGGTGACATACACCTTCTCGGGAGAGATGTCGAAACGCGACCAGTCGGCGCGACCACCCATGCCTTCCCATCGGTTGTCGTCCAAATAATAGACGCCTTTGGTCTGCTTGATGACTGACTCATCCTTTTGGGAAGCCAGCACCAAAGTGCCGTCCACAGTCAACTCGAAACGCTCTTTTGACGGAAATCCCCACAGCGCATCCCGCACCGACCATTTGGAATTGCCTTTGGCCGACAGCACCTTGTCGACAAAAATGTCGCGACACGAAACCAAGTACTTGTCTATTCCGTTCATCGACTTCTGCGACTTTGTGTCGGTGAAAACCAGCCAGTTGTTCACATCCTTGTGAGAAAGGTTGGCCGTAGGAATCCTACTCAAAACCTCCACAAAATTGAAGATGTTGGCATAAGCCTTGCCGCCGCTCTTGGCGTGATACAACTCGCAAAGCCGCATCACCGTATTGGCCTCCTGATCATCGTAATACCTATCCCAAGCCCCTTTGAAACCCTGCAAAATCACAGCAGCCTCTTCACGGTCTTGTTTTGAGGTGGAAGAAGTCAAATAGGCCGAAAGTTGGTCAAAAAAAGCGCCTTTTTCGGTCGGGAAAAAAGCAGGTGCACACAAGGAGCTCACTCCCATCAGGAATGACAAAACGATGATAAGGATTCCTCTCTTCATCTAATCAAAGTATTAAAATTCAATTATTTAACAAACTCAGCAGCCACCCAATTATTACGGCTCAAGTGGCGGTGGTATCGCAGTCCCAAACGCTCAGCCTCAGCTCGAATGTTCGGCAAGTCCTCCGTATAGAAACCGCTGAAAAAGATATGTGCATCGGGCTTCATGGCGGCCACGTAATAGTGCATGTCGCGCAGCAAAATGTTTCGGTTGATGTTGGCCAACACCACATCGAACTCGCCCTTGATGGACAAAGCATCACCAAGGATGATTTCGAGGTCGGAAATGCCGTTCAATTCCATGTTGGTGAAGGCATTACGATAGGCCCACTCGTCATTGTCGATGGCAACAGTTTTCGCTGCACCAAGTTTTTTGGCGAGAATGGCCAACACCGCCGTGCCGCTGCCCATGTCAAGGACAGTTTTCCCTTGGAAATCAGTTTTCAACATCAGTTGAATGATTTGCGCAGTCGTCTCGTGATTGGCCGTGCCAAACGACATTTTCGGCTCAATGACCAAATCAAACTCAAAACTCGGGTCCGGCTCATGGAATGGCGCCCTCACACGGCAACGCTCATTGACCACCACGGGCTGATAGGAGGACTCCCACAATTCGTTCCAATCCTTGTCGGGCATTTCCTCCACTTTCAAAAGGCAGATGTCGGTGAAAGAAGGCTCCATCAAGAGGGCTTCCACGGCAAAATCGTCACGGTTTTCCGCTGAGCAATAAGCCTTTAGACTACGCTCATCGTCCATGAACGAGTCGAAACCAATTCCTGCCAGCATCGTAGTCAGCATGTCGTGCTGAATGTCGGATGACGGCGCGGTGAAGGTGTATTCAAAAGTCTTCATTCCTCCCCAATGTGTGAGGCTTGGACGCAAATCGAGACGAAATCCTCAGCCTTGAGCGAAGCACCACCGATGAGGCCACCATCCACGTCGGGCTGCGAGAATAACTCAGTGGCGTTCTTGGCATTGCAACTACCGCCATAAAGGATGCGGATGTCGTCAGCCGTAGCTTCGTCGTAATGTTCCTTCACCAAAGAACGGATGAAAGCGTGCATCTCCTGTGCCTGCTCGGGCGTGGCGGTCTTACCTGTGCCGATGGCCCAAACGGGTTCATAGGCGATGATGGCATCATAAATGGCATCGCCGTCCAAATGGAACAAACCCTTTTCAAGCTGCTCCTTCACCACATCGAAATGACGGCCTGCCTCGCGCTCCTCAAGCACCTCGCCGACACAATAAATCGGCGACATGTTATTCTCCATCAAGCGGTTGATTTTCTCTGCCAGCACCTCATTGGTTTCGCCGAAGTATTTTCTACGCTCGCTATGCCCGATGATGCAATAGTCCACATCAATGGATTTCAGCATCTTGGCCGACACTTCACCCGTGTAGGCACCCTTGTCGTAGGCACTGCAATTTTGCGCGCCCACGTTGAAACGCTGTTCGTCAAACTCATAGTCTGTCAGCATTTCCAAATAAGGGAACGGCGGACAAATGATGATTTCGCAGTTCATTTCGTCCTGTTCGTCAAGGCGGTCAAGGATATTGTCGACCAATTCTTCAGCCTCATCAAAAGTGAGGTTCATTTTCCAGTTTCCTGCTACGATTTTGCTTCTCATTTTATTTTCAATTTAAAGATTTAATATTCAATGATTTAAAGTTAAAGGATTAAACAATCCATAAATTCATTCAGAATGGCAAAATTACGAATTTTTCCGATTAGTTTCAAAAATCAGTTCCAATTTAGCGGAATAGATGAACGTGTTTGAAAAAAGAGTATTTTTGCCCATTAAATTTATCACGAAAATGAAGACAAGACTATTGTTTGCCCTATTATTATTGATGGGCTTTTCCTACGCTCAAGAAACAAATCTGCCCACGATTTCCGCCGACCGTCCGGGTGCATCAACAGGTACTGATGTGATGCCTCTCCACAAACTCCAATGGGAAACCGGTGTAGGCTATGAATCCTATGTTGGCGGGCCTCACACACTTACGCTCAACAACACCTTATTGAGATTCGGTCTTTTTGAAAACGCAGAACTTCGCCTCGGCACTGACTTCCTAATGTTCAACGACGGACAAGCCAAGGAACCCACTTTCGGCATTGCCCCGCTGAGTATCGGGACTAAAATCAAATTCTTCGACGGTAAAGGCATTCTCCCTGCCATTAGCCTGTTGGCTGAACTGAAATCATCGCACATTGGAACCAAGGACCAACTTCCTTCCCACTTGGCTCCTTCGCTTAACCTGTTGTTCCAAAACGAGGTCTGCGAATGGTTCAATGTGGGTTACAACGCCGGTTTGGAATGGGATGGCGAGACCGCAACGCCCACCACTTTCCTCGCATTATGTCTTGGATTCAACCTCAGCAACAGCGTCGGCGCATTTGTAGAGTCCTACAATTATTTGAACCGCGAAGAAGGCAACCATTACCTTACTGAGTTCGGTTTCAGTTGGTTAGTGTCGCGCCGCGTGCAACTCGACATTGCAGGCGATTTGGATTTCCAGCATCTGAAAGAATTTTATGCCGTAAGCTGTGGCGTGGCGTGGCTGATCAATTAATGGATGAAGGCCCGACTTTTCAGCCGAGCCTTCATCAAAAACTTTTATCAATCGTCGAAGCCGACAAATTGATACTTTCGGTTGAACACCAAGTCCAAGCCATTGTTCAACTCGGCTTTCCAACGTCCATCATCCTTACCCCATTCGGTAATGAAGGCATCAGGATAATTGCCGTTCACGTAAGTGAGAACTTCCGCGGGCAAAAGTGCATCAGGAACCCTACGATCTTGACAATCGATTTTTTTCAGGTCACCGTCGCCGTCAAAATCAATCTCGGTACCATCCTTGAGCCGTACCTCATACTCCGTCCTTATGCCATCCCTATCCATTTCAACCATCAGGACATTATCCTTGCTAAAATGTTGGATGATAAGTTGTTGTGCATTTTTCGGAAGCCTGTCGAAACTGACAATCCTCCCATCCGTACAAGCATCAAGGCTCAATGCGAAAGCCATGAACAGGATTGAAAAAAACAGTTTTTTCATTTGTTTAGGTTTTAATTAATAAAAAAGTGAATTGGTAAAAACTTCATTAAGAAGGATAAATCATTTTTAAAACAACAATCTGCAACGGCAAACCTCCTCATCCATCCCATTTGGTTCGGTCTTCACCAAACGCACATAATATTCATTCTCAGCAGTTTGCTCGCGATAGAAACTCAACTTATCGCCCTCATGTGCCTCCGCAACATAAGCGATTTCAAAATGTTTGAGGCGTTGCTCACGATACCAAGCGATGTCCCACAAGTCCAGCACATGCTCAATGTATTTGATTGAATTGACATGCCCATTGATGTCGATGTCGTTGTAGTGGATGTCAATGGTGCGAACTAATGCAGCGTTTTCCGACATCTTCACACGACCTCCTGATGCGATTGGACAAAGCTTGTCGTCCACAATCCAGTTGTTAATGGCCCCATCGTCAATGGAAAAAATATCAGTAGGCTGCCGCGTTTCCGTGTCAATCATCGCCCACACCGAACGACCGTAGCCATATACACGCCCGTCGCTGCCCGTCACGCTGAAATTGCGCCGCGTGAAGAACCTCATCGCACTTTCCACCCATGTCTCAATCGTGCAAGGTTCATGTTGTCCGGGCATTTCCTCCATCTCGATAGCCAACCGCGACAGCACCCATGAACGCTGGATGGTCATCAGGTATTTCATCCCGAAACCACGGTCGGTGGAATGGAAATCCGCCGCATTCAACATTTGGTTGCCCAAATGTCCGAGAAACATCCTTCCCGAAAAATCGCAGTGGAACGGCTCCGCAATAAACTCATATTTTCCAATTTTCTCCATGATTATGAGATTCTTACGCGCGGGTCAATGAACCCATAAATGATATCGACCACAATATTGACGATGATGAGCATGACCGCTATCAGCAGCACCGCGCCCATGATGACAGGGAAATCGTACTTGTCTAACGCATCCACCACAACCACCCCGATGCCTTTCCAGTCGAAGACATACTCGACGAAAACCGCACCCGCCAACAGCGAAGCGAACCAACCCGAAACCGCCGTCACAACAGGGTTCAAAGCGTTGCGCAAGGCATGGATGCAGATGACGCGAAAGGGCTTCAAACCTTTGGCCCGCGCCGTGCGCACATAGTCCATTGACATGGCTTCGAGCAATGAAGTACGAGTCAATTCGGTCACTACAGCTAAAGGCCTCATTCCCAAGGTCAATGCGGGCAAGATGAGGTTGCGCAGGTTCAGGAACTCTCCTCTGCCGTATTCATCGACAGTGTAAAGACTTCCGGTCATGCCCAAACCTGTATAGTGTTCTAGCAAAAATCCGAAAACCCAAGCCATCAGAATGGCCGCGAAAAATGAGGGCAACGACATTCCTATCGTGGTGAGGAAAAGCGTCAATTTATTGAGAAACTTTGTGTTGAACACCGCCGTCAGTATGCCGATGACCAAACCTAAAACCATCGCAATGGAGATGGAAACGAAAGCCAGCAATAGGGTGTTAGGAAAAGCCTCGCCCAAAATGTCGGAAACCTTGCGCTTGCTTTGGTACGACATACGCAGATATGGCGCTTTCAGCACGATAGCCGTCGAACCTAAAGTGGCAATTCTAGCATAATGCCCAATCTTTTCCAGTTTTTGTTCGCCTTTGGAAATATCGTAAAACGAAATCGGGACAAGGTCATTCAAATAGTCAACATACTGTTTTCCAATGCTTTGATTCATCCCCAGTTCCTCATGAATGGCATCAATGGACTCTTGGTCGGCCCGCTGACCGAGCATCATTTGGGCGGGGTCGCCGGGCAGGATGTTGAACAGGAAAAACACCAGTGTCGCGACGCCCCAAAGCACCGCAATTCCATAAAGAAGTTTTCGTATGATGTAACTCCCCATTCCTATTCAAACAACATTTCGAGTTTCTTTCCTTGCGGGAAGTCAATCGCGCTCCATTTGTCCTTCACCAAGCCGTTGTCAAGCCAAATCAGTCCGGGATTGAATCGCACTATCGTCTTGATTTCCAACTCATCACCATAATAAACCTCATAAAGAAAGTCATACTTCTCGCGCAACTGCTCCACCATTTCCGGCTCGTTGGCGACCGCCCATACCACATAATAGCCATGCTGGTCGGCAGCCTCAGTAATAGCTTTGACTTTCTCCCATTCCGCTTCAGTTACCTTGGTCAGGTCGTGCGAGGTGAACATCAACAAGTTCTCGGTAGTCAGAATCATGTCAGTGACATCGTTGCCGTCCTCGTCCAATGCCGAGAAACCAAGGTAGTTGGCACCGCCTTCCGTTCGCTGCTCAACAAACTCCCATTGACTCATCCAAACTGAGTCGTTCCAAGGATAATTCGGCGAGAGGTATTCTTGCGTTTCTCCTGTCGCCTTGTTTCTGTAAGTCAAGTAGATACGGGTTTCTTCCTTCGGTTCGGCATTCATTTGCTTACCGACTTTCCAGTTCATGAAATCGACCACAGGCAAGTGACGATAATTGTAAATCTCAAAGCCCAAAAACGCCAAAGCATAGACGCAACCGATGACGAATTGCCCGCGCCATGTGAGACGGTTTTTCAATTGTTTATTATTCAGAATCAGCGGAATAAGCACCGCATCAATGACCAAATTCTTGTAGAAGGTCTGCCAGTTGCTCATTTTCACCGCCGTGCCGAAACAACCGCAGTCAGGCACCAAGTCATAGACCGCATCAAACAAAGTCGTTATCGTGAAAAACACCATTAATAAAGTGGCACCCAACACCGACAATCGCGGGAAAATATTGGTTATCAAGCAAATGCCGACCAAAAATTCCGCTAAAATCATGAGCATGGCCAAAATCAAGGCGATGTCGTTCAGCCAAGTTATGCCATAAACCGCAAAATATTCCAGCATCTTGTACTTCGTCCCTAAAGGGTCAACGCCCTTGGTGAAACTGCTGAAGATGAACAATGCGCCCACCAACAGGCGGCAAACGGTCAAGGCGGATTTGTCGTATCTTTTGCAGAACACAATAGGAATCAGCAAGTTAAGCAAAAGAATACCGAGAAACCACAAAGTAAAATTCGGTAGGAAATAAATCCCCACCGCCGATGCTAAAGCCACGCCGATACTGACCCAAGAAATGGTTGGATTCTTCTTCATATCAAGCCTCCTCACCCAATAAAATCAAGGCAAACACCGCATAGTTGATCATATCATAATAATTCGCGTCAAGTCCCTCAGAGACAAGCGTTTTGCCTCCATGGTCCTCGATGGACTTGGTGCGCAACACTTTGGTCATAATGAGGTCTGTGATGGAACTGACGCGCATGTCGCGCCAAGCCTCATCGTAGTCGTGGTTTTTGCGCGTCATCAGTTCGTAGGCCTCGTTGGTAACTTTGTCAAAAAGAGCAGTCGCTTCTTCGATGGTCAGGTCGGGCTGGTCGACTACGCCGAGTTGCAGTTGGATGATGCCCATCGTGGCATAGTTGACAATGCCGATAAACTCAGGCTCTATGCCTTCATCCACCAAATGCTCAGTGGCGGTCTGCAAAGTCCTGATTCTCTTGACCTTGATAAAAATCTGATCCGTTATGGACGGCGTCCTCAAAATGCGCCACGCCGGGCCGTAGTCCTTCATCTTTGCGACAAACAACTTGCGGCATTGCGCCAAAACGTTATGAAACTGGGATTTTGTGTCTTTTGTTTGCATGAAAACTGTATTTTTGCAAAAATAATACTTTTTCCAATGCTGCAACTTAATTCATGCGGTAAAACATACAATTTCACCCATCCAGCCCTCATGGGCATCCTCAATGTAACCCCCGACTCCTTCTCTGACGGTGGCCGTTACAATCAGATGGACAATGCTTTACGCCATTGCGAGCAAATGATTTCCGATGGTGCTGACTTCATCGACATTGGCGGCTGCTCCACGCGACCCAACAACGCCATCGCCACCGAACAAGAGGAACTGGAGCGCGTTATCCCGATTTTGAAAGCCCTTCGAAAGGCTTTTCCTGAAGTGCTCATTTCCATTGATACTTTCAGGAAAAACGTGGCCGAGGCTTGCATCAACGAAGGCGCCAACCTCATCAACGATATTTCGGGCGGATTATTCGATACGGAAATGTTGCCCTATATCGGTCAAAACCACATCCCGTATGTGATGATGCACTGCGTAGGCACACCTGAAACCATGCACCAATACGCCCTCGGCGGCGACATCCATCAAACCGTGAGGGACTTTTTCGCCCAGCAATGCAAAACTTTGGAGCCTTTTGGCGAGCAGCAAATCATCCTCGACCCGGGCATCGGCTTCGGCAAAAGCCTTGAAGCCAACTATCAGTTGCTCAGCGACTTGAATCGTTACCGCTACAACAACCTGCCCATCCTCATCGGCATTTCACGGAAGTCATTAATAAATAAGGTGTTGGGCACCACGCCGCAGACCGCCGAAAATGGCACCACCGTTTTGAATACCATTGCCTTGCTCAATGGGGCCGACATCTTGCGCGTCCACGATGTGAAAAACGCCAAGGAAGCCATGAGATTGGTGGGAACTTTTTGCCAAAGTATCGGAAAAACCTCGTAATTTTGCGCCAAATTTAAAACTATGCTCGACCTTTTCATACAAGTTCGCGTCTTCGACATCATCGACATCTTTTTAGTGGCGCTGTTGTTTTACGGTTTCTACCGCCTGCTGAAAGGCACCTCCGCCATGAGCATCTTCATCGGCATCGTGGCCATTTTCGTTATCTGGCAGTTAGTCAAGGCTTTGCAGATGGAAATGCTGACCGCCATCCTCGGGGCTTTTGTCAGTGGGGGCTTCATCGCGCTCATCATCATTTTCCAGCCTGAAATACGGCGGTTTCTGTTCACCATCGGCGACCAAGCCCGCGAAGGCCGCGTGATGCAACACTTTAAGTTCTTGAGAGTCAGAAGTAATGTAGACCTTGACATCGACTCCATTACTAAGGCTTGCCAAAACATGTCGGGCATCAAGCAAGGGGCGCTCATCCTGCTCACACGCAAGAATAATTTGGACGACATCGTCACAACAGGCGTAGTGGTCAATGCCGATATCAGCAACTCATTGATCGAGAATATCTTCTTCAAAAACAGCCCTTTGCACGACGGTGCCATGGTTATCCGCCACAACCGCATCACAGCGGCGCGTTGCATCCTCCCCGTGTCGAACAAGACCAATATCCCCGGCCATTACGGACTGCGCCACCGTGCCGCTATCGGCGTGACCGAAGTCAACGATTGCATCGCATTGGTCGTTTCAGAGGAAACTGGAAACATCAGCATGGTAACGGGAGGTAATATCCAGACTATCAAGCCTTCGGAACTGAGAGACACGATTGTAAAAGAGTTGAATAGTTAACCTATTCAGTCCACTTCAACGAAGCTATCCCCTTCTTCGGCATACCGCAACTGCTTTTTGTACGGGTCGTAACGTAACATTATCTGGTACAGATAATTTCTCTTCTTCAACTCCGCACCCACATAACTGTTCATCATGTAGTCGTAGGTGTAGCCCGCATATAACCTGCCAAGATATACAGCATAGTTATAGACATCCTTAAGTTGCAGTGTGTCAATGGTATAGTTGTAGGACAACTTGTTTTCCCAAAAGGAATAGTCTGTCTTAGAGTCGAAGCCGTCCATGAGGTTGTGCTCGCAAAACAGCACGGGTTTCCACACACTGTCGTTAATCTCGAACCACGAGGCCACGTTGACGGTGTTCAAAAGGTGCTTGTAGCTGTATTCCTCCGTATCGCTGAAAAGATAGTCCTCGTACTCCGTGATGCGGCCTGAAATCTCCATCCGCGAGAGCATCACTAACCAATGCAACGAGTCAACTTGCACATTCTCAATATCTTCAGGAACATACACTTCCAAGCCATAGGTACGCAACATTTCTGCGTAGGCGTTGTACATCACATCCAAAAACAGGTCCTGACTGAAGCCGTTCAAGACCTCGGTTTGCTTACCGTATTGGGTATTGTATTCCACTTTCACCTCAGCTTGTTCGGGGAAATAGACCGCCACCTGCGCATTGGAACGCTCGACCACAAATTTCTTGGCCAACTTCAATTCGGTTTGGCAACTCGAAAGTGCCAAAACCATAAACAATGCTATGAACAAAACCTTTTTCATTACAATTCACCTCCAAACAAATCCATTTGCACGCCTTCACCTTTGGATTCTTCCTTTGATTCCACAATCTCCAACGGCACATCGGCGGGATTGACTTTTATTTTCTCTTCAGTTTCAGGTACTTTGGATTCATCGGGCACTTCGACTCCTTCGACAAGCTCAGGAACCGAAGACTCAGGAACTTCAGGCTCTTCCTCGCTCGGTTCTGGCTGATAAGGTTCCAAAAAGTTGAAACTCTCTATCTCTCTCGTTGACAAGCGTTTGCCTTTTGCCTTATAGCTCTTGATGCCGATAAACTCCTCAACATTGACCTCATCGTCAGGGAAACTGTTGCCCGCGTCGCTGACCTTGTAACTCAGCAGCAGGCGCGGCATATCGTCCGTGCTCATACCCAAGTATTTTGCCTCGGGATGCTCACCGATGAAGGAAGCGCGGCTATTTAATTTGGTATCAGCCTCAATAGTGAAACGTTTCAGATAATGCTTTTGCGTCTCGCCTTCGATGTAGACGACGGAGAAGATTTCATCGGGGTCGAACTTGCGGATTTCAATCATGTCGTCATCGAAGTGGGTGTTGAGGTCGAAGCCCGAAATCTTGAACTCTCCATTGCTGAAAATCTGCAAGATACGGTCCTCACCCTCGAAAGCACCAAGGTACTGACCGCGCTTGTCGGCATTGAGGCGGCGCACCGTATCATCAAACCAAATCTCTCGTGCGTCAAGAGTGGAAACACCTTCCCCACCCTTCTTGATTTCCTTGACCTCGTATTTCGTGAGCAGGTTGCCGCGCGCGTCGCGACCTTTTACGCCAAGGTCGGCGAACTTATAATCAACGGTCTTCTGTTTTTTGTTGAACAGCACCAAAGTCACCTTGATAACCTCGGCCTCGCCATTCGGATTCGACGAAAAATAGCGCACCTTCGAGCCGGGTTTGCCTTGCGTGAGGTCGTATTCCTTGTCGCGGGTGACGCCTTTCACGGCGAAACGCTTCACATAGTGCGGCTGACCGTTCTTGCCGTCGCGATAGACCACGTTATAAGTTGTGCGATCATCGTTCTTATGGAATACATCGACATGGATAACCTTCTGTCCCACAAAGAGTTTTGGCTGCAACTTGACCACGGCATACTTGCCATCCTCGTGGAAAACGATGATGTCGTCCATGTCGGAGCAGTCGCACACATATTCGTAAGCCTCCTTGTTTTTCTCGCGTTTCAGGCCCTCGCCCGTGCAGACGAAGCCCTCTTCACGATTGACGTACAACTTTTCGTTGTTGGCAGCCACAGCCACCGCAGAGATATTGTCGAAATTGCGGATTTCGGTCTTGCGCTCGCGACCTTCGCCGTATTTCTCCTTGATGCGTTGGAAATAAGCTATAGTGTAGTCCACGATATGGTCGAGGTTGTACTTGGCCTCTTCCATACGCTTCTCAATATCAGCCAATTGCTCATCGGCTTTCTTGATGTCGAACTTGGAAATCTTGCGCACAGGCTTCTCGCAAAGTTTCTCCACATCCTCGCGCGTGATTTCGCGTTTCAGCAGTTTGCGGTACTTGTCGAAGCGGCGCTCAATGCCCGTCAGTTGGTCGTCCCAAGTCTCGTAGTCCTTGTTTTCCAACTCCTTATAAATGCCCTTCTCGAAGAAAATCTTCTCCAACGAAATCCAGTGCCAACTGTTTTCGAGTTCGTCGATGAGGATGCGCAACTCCCAACTGAGGAGTTCCATCGTGCGGTCGGTGCTGAGTTTGAGGATTTCGCTCACGCCCAAAAACGCCGGATGCTGGTTCACGATGACGCAGGCGTTGGGCGAAATCGACACTTCGCAATCCGTGAAGGCATAGAGCGCATCGATGGTCTGGTCGGGCGAAACGCCGGGGTTCAGATAAATCACGATTTCGCACTGCTCGGCGGTATTGTCGTCAATTTTCTTGATTTTGATTTTGCCCTTGTCGTTGCACTTCACGATGCTTTCAATAAGGCTTCCCGTGGTGGTTCCGTATGGTATCTCGCTGATAACAAGCGTTTTCTTGTCCTGTTGGCTAATTCTTGCCCGAATACGCACCTTACCGCCGCGCAAACCGTCGTTGTAGTTGGTCACGTCCATCAGGCCGCCCGTCGGGAAGTCGGGATAGAGCGTGAAAGGCTCGTCGCGCAGGTAGGCTATTGAAGCGTCAATCAGTTCGTTGAAGTTGTGCGGCAAGAATTTGGAGGCCAAACCCACAGCAATACCTTCTGTGCCTTGTGCCAACAGCAGCGGGAACTTCACCGGCAGCGAAACCGGCTCGGCGTTGCGGTTGTCGTAGGAGCGCGTCCAGTCGGTGGTCTTATGGTTGAAAACGACTTCTTTGGCGAACTTTGACAGCCTTGCCTCGATGTAACGCGGCGCGGCGGCATCGTCTCCCGTGAGAATGTTGCCGAAATTACCCTGCATGTCCATAAGCAGGTCTTTCTGAGCAAGTTGCACCAGCGCATCCCCGATAGAGGCATCGCCATGCGGGTGATATTTCATCGTATTACCCACGATATTGGCCACCTTGTTGAAGCGTCCGTCGTCAAGTTCGTCCATCGAGTGCAGGATGCGGCGTTGTACGGGCTTCAGTCCGTCCTCAATGGCTGGCACAGCGCGTTCGAGGATGACATACGAGGCATAGTCGAGAAACCAGTTCTCGAACATCCCCTTTAGCGGTATCACATGATACTCATCCTCTTGAGCCTGAGCGTCTTGCACACCATCCAAGGTTTCATCTGTCGGTTGCTCGTCCAAGGGTTCGTTTTCGGTCTTGTCTTCGATTTCCATAAGTTTTTTCTAATGGGTGCAAAGATAGGAAATTTTTCAATTCGACCCTCACGGCATTTTTCAGATATTGATTATTTGATTTCAGAATGCAAAGACAAACAAAATGTTCAATAGACAAAACAAATCTTTGGGAAATCTTTCATCAATGAAGAAATCCATCACGGAACTTCTATTATTATCTTATCCGTTGCAGCCAAAGATTCAAAAATCGGTCATAAACAATGTAGCCATCGGGCTGTGCATAGACCAATTCTTTGTCAATAAGTACATCCAGTGCCGTTTTCACGCTGCTCGGGCTGGGCAAGTCGTTGCGTTTGATGAAATCGTTGCTCTGTGTCTGTTCCACCTTGCCTTCTTTCGCAATGGCTCTCAGTAAGTTAATCTGGTTATTGGTCAAAAAAGCCATCAGATTCTCATATTGCGGCGAAAGCGTATTGAGCACTGAAAGAATGGCGTTGTTGGCCTGCTGCACGGTCTCTACCCGCTTTGTTTCCTCATACAAACGGTTCATCAACAACTGGACATACCATGTGTGTCCACTAAAATGCTGATACACATAGTGAAACACTTCCTCACTCAAACTGCCTTTTCTTGCTTCAAAGAAACGCCGCGCAAAATCATAGTAAGTCGTCTCGGGTAAAGGCTGTAAATTGACAAATTCAGTGCTTTGATAGAATGGACGCTTTGGTGAGCCGAACATTTCGGCCATGATATGCTGCCGACTACCCGAAAAGATGAACCCCGCCGGCGAAAACTGAATCCGCGAGCGCAACAGGGCCTCAGTACCTTTTTCGGGATAATTGGCCACCTGCTGGAACTCGTCAATGGCGACATAAACCTCTTTCTTGCTCCGCTCCAAATGGTCGAAAATGCCGTTTAAGGTGAATTCGTCATGCGAAGGGTCGATATTGAGGCTAAGCGTGGGCATTCCCGTCAAGGAATCGAAACTGATAACGGGTCGCCACGCCTTGAAATAATCCAGCACCTTCCCCATCAACGATTTTTCGCGCTGCAAGGCTTCCTCAACGATGGCCGTACCCAAAGCCTGCACAAAATCATGTAGGTTTTGCGTCGAAAAAATGTCTATATATACGCAAACAGCATCCTTATTTTCCGCTTTAATACGATTAAAAATATGCTTAATAAGCCCTGTTTTTCCAATTTTTCGGGGTGAAATTACGGTCAAATTGCGCCCATTTTTCAAGGCAGAAACCATTTCTTGAGTCTCTTTTTCCCTATCACAGAAATAGTTTGGCCCTTCGTAACCCTTGTAAACAAAGGGGTTTTCGGGTTCTCTTCGTTTTTCCTTAGCCATAGTTCTATCCAATTTTTATCACGGAACTTCCGTGACGGGATTACCGTGACGGATTTTCCGTGATGCAAAGATAGATACTTTTTCCAAATTAATGCAATTTTTGCTAAAAAACACAAAAAAATCCCCACCCCAAAACGAGATGGAGATTTTTGCTACGAATAGTATATTATATCATTTCCCGCTTTTTCGTCTGTTACATTCCTTGCATAGCATTTGACAATTCTCGGCCACCGTTCGGCCACCATCGCACCAAGGCGTGATGTGGTCGGCCTCCATCTGTTCAATATCGAAATGTTTGCCGCAAATGGCGCAAATGCCGTTTTGCCTTTCGTAGACCTCTCGCTTGGTATTGTCGTCGAAGGCGCGGATGCCAAGATGTCGAATGTCATGGTCGAAAACATAATGGAAAATGCCCGGCTTCTTCTGCACATCGGAGTCGGCCATCAGCCGTGAAACTTCCTGTGCGATTGCCGTCGCCGTGAGCGTCGTGTCGCGGTATTGGTTGTAGAGAATCCCCCAATCCACCGACTTCATCTCCTTTTTGTACTTGCGCCCAAACAGTTTCTCCGTCCAGTGAATCACATCTTGGAAATATTGCCAAAGTTGGTCGGCATCGGTATCATGTTGATGCTCGGCCATATACTGCTCAATGGTCTTATCCTGCGCATTGCCAATCCATTTCAGGGCTTTCTCGAAATAGTCCTGACGAATGGGCGAACCCGACATATAATCAGAGGCAATCTTGTAGGCCACACAGCCCGTCTTGGAGAAACGGCGTTTGGCTTGCGTCACCCACGGCCCCGAATAGACTGCATTTCGAATCTCCTGTTCGGTCAATTTCTCGCCCGCAATATTGATGATATTGAACCATTTAAGTTGCTCCTCGTCAGTGCCTTCGCAGATATAAACTTGCAATTTGTAGTTCAGGATGCGCTCCTTTTGCACATCGGTCATATTGTTGAAACCAAGCAAGTTACCATCGAAACTCATAAGGTACTCGCCCGCGATGAACGAGCAGATGCTGATGGTGCGTTGTTGCCCATCAAGCAGTTCAAACTGGTCATCGCCGACGCGCACCCAATACATCACATTGAGCGGAAATCCATTCCATACGGTATCCATCACAGCATTGCGCTTTTTGTCGTCATAGACGAACTCTCGTTGATATTTCGGGCGAATGTTCAGCCGTCCACTGTAGCCTGTGATGCCCTCCTCCTGAATGCTGAGGTCTTGGTAATCCTCAGCCAATTCACAAATCTTAATTTGATGAAGTTCGATTTTCATATTATCTTTTGTTAGTTGTTATTGTTTGCGACGGATAAGAATTCGGGTATATAAGCCTTGCCCGTTTAATACAGGTGCATCATACCTGTCGCATGGCTTTTTATATTTCTCCAAATACCCATCTCCTCCTCGGTCTGTCGTCCAAATGATTTCAAATTGTTTCGGATTGTATTTGTCTAAAAAGGTAATAGGTACGCCCATTACTCCGTCATAATCACAAGGAATATCGGTGTAAGTATTTACATTGATAGCATCATAATTGTCATACATTGGATACTCTTCTGGTGTATAGTGCTTATATAATATTAGGTCTTCGGTATGTTTTGTGACGGGCAAACTAGTAAACCAACAAGATGTAGAAACACGTGCCATCTTTTTGCCGTTTTCCAAATGATGGAATTTCTCCCAATCATCGGGAACTTGAAAAAACATTCCTACATTGAAATTCGTGTAACCAGTACGAATTTTGTCTTCTTGGAACATCCTAAATGTTGTTTTGTATTTAAGCGCATTTGTGTTTCCAATTATAACAAACTGCTTTCCGTATTTATCCAATAAGGCAAGGTATTCACGGAACAACGAGAACGGAGGATTTGTAACTACAACATCCGCTTCTTTCAGCAGTTCGATGCATTCAGGACTATCAAACGAACCATTTCCCTTGAGCAACGAAAGCACATTCTTGTCGTTTTGAATCAAGTATTGCACATCGGCAAGATTCACAGCACCGTCGCCATTGTAATCTTTTACTTCCGTGATTTCCACCTTGTAGGCAATTTTTTTGGGTTCTTCCTCGGTTGCATCAAACAATAAAGGTAATTCATCCCCTGCAATCGGCGAGCCGTTGTAGCAAGTAGCAATCAACTTTTTCAAGCCAAAAGCATTGAAATTCAGCGCAAAATACTTAAAGAAATTGCTCTCGTATGGGTCATCGCAATTGCAGAAAACCACTTTGTCTTTGAAATAAGGCTTGTAATATTTCAGTTCTTTGGCAATGTCGCCTAATTGAGTGTAAAACTCATCTTTTTTAGCCTGTCGTGCAGCCGTTAAATCCGTTCTTGGCATAGATTGATAGCGTTTAGTGCATTGCCATCAATCACTTTGGGCAGAAAAGAAAGTGAGCATATCCACTCGCGTTCACGGGAGGTCCGGAAAGAAAACCCGCCAATCACCATAGATATACTCACACTGACGTGCATCAGTGTTATTGGTGATTGTGGGAAGTTCCGTCACTTCCGTGAACATTTGCTATTCTAATTCTGCAAGAAATTAGTTTTCCGGACCTTTTTCTCGAACGCGAAATAATAGCTAATGCTTTGGTTTATAAATGTTTTTCTTCGTTGCGCTTAATGCGCTTCGGTCATTTTCTGTTTGTTTGGTTAGACTTTCGTTTTATGAAGGCAAAAATAGGAAGAAATTCGTTTGCTTGGGAAGAAATGAGAACAAATTCAATACAAAAATCCGAAAAGCCGGAAAGAAAATGTTCAACATACAAAACACTTTCAGCCAAAATCTGTTTAGCGTACTAAACATTTAGAAGAAATATGACCTAATATTCGATTAAAATGTTTTACATACTAAACATATTCTATTCAAATCTGTTCAGTATACAAAACATATCTTTCAGGGATTTGATATAGGTTTTGTTGGTTCGTTTTATTTTTGATAGGATTCTGAAGAATCGAGATTCTTATACTTCTTTCAGCAAGAAAGCCAGATACATGGGCATGGTCAGCAAACAATCTTGCCTGCCGACATTGTAGTCACCTAGTTTCAGTGCATTTGTGACATGGTATTTTTCTGGATGCTTCAGAATAGTACGCATTGATTTGGCATTACCAGTGGTGGCTTTACATTCCACAGGTGTACATTGCCCTTTGTAGCGGATAAGAAAATCGAGTTCCACACCACCATCTTTATGATAGTAATACAATTTGCGTCCCATCTTGCCAAAAACGTCGGCCACAAGGTTCTCTTTGATGGCACCATGATAGCCGAGCAGGTCGCCTTGCAATAGGCTTGACTGTGTACCTTCCTCCAGCATCGAGACAAGCAAGCCGATGTCAGCCATATACACTTTGAACTCGTTCTGGATTCGATAGCCGTCAAGCGGCAGTTCCGTTATCTCCGTATTATAGCAACGGCGTATGATGCCAGCATCTTCGATCCATTGCAGGCTTCCAGCATAGTCACGCCCACGGCCTCCAGGTCGGACTACGGTATAACTGAACTTCTTGTATTCGCGAGCCAGTTGCGCAGGTATCGACTCGAAACATTCTCTGATGCGCGACTTGTCGGCAGCAGCAGCATACTTCACCATGTCCGATTTATACTCTTCGACAATGCGCCTTTGCACAGCGAGTACCTTTCCTATCTGTTTCGTTTCCAAGAAAGTGGTCACGACTTCGGGCATACCGCCTACTACAACATACTGATGGAGCAGTTCGCGAAACCGGTCGTGCAGCGCTTCTTCAACAGGTGTTTCGCTGGTTAGGCATTTCTTAAGGTATTCAATGTGCATGTCTTTGATGCCATTCGCCCACAGCCATTCCTCAAAGTCCATCGGATACATATCGACAATATCTTCAAACCCCACTGGGATAGAGGATTCTTCTTCCTCTTTTTTCTCGTCGGGAGTTTTGTACCCATTTACACCAAGCAACGATCCTGTACACATCACTTCATATCTGCCATCCAAATGAAAGTATTTCAGCGAACCTCTTGCCCGTGGACAATCTTGTATCTCATCGAAGACGAAACATGTATTGCCAGCCTCTATCTCAACGTTTGGCATGGCCGCAGTGATACGCATAATGATAGCATCCACCTCCAAATTCGGAGTGAAGAATTTCTTATAATCTGAATGCTCATGAAAATCCAGATATACCACATTTTTGAAATGCTTTTGAGCAAAATCCATCACGCTGCTGGTTTTGCCGCACTGCCGGACTCCTTTCACAACAAGAGGCTTGTGAGAGGCATCATCCAACCATGTTTGGAGTATGTTTTCTATCTTTCGTTTATACATAAGAACACATTTTCACACCGACTTTTACGCATTATACACACATTTTCATACCGACTTTCGGCGCAAAGATACACATTTTTCATAAAACCAACACACATAAAAAAAATCCCCACCCAAACGGGCAGGGATTTTTTTCAGATACCTATATATTAATAGGTGTGCGGCTTATTTGTATTCAGCCAGAACGTCCTTGACGCGGTCGGGGGTCATACGGCCATAGACCTTCTCACCGACTTCGATGACGGGAGCAAGACCGCAGGCGCCCACGCAACGCAGGCAGGTCAGGGAGAACTTGCCGTCGGGAGTGACCTCACCAACGCCAATGCCTAACTGACGCTTCAGTTCGTCCAAAACCTTCTCAGCACCACGCACGTAGCAAGCGGTACCCAAGCAAACGCTGATCGGGTGCTCGCCCTTCGGGGTCATGGTGAAGAAGGAGTAGAACGAAACGATACCATAGACTCTCGAAACAGGGATGTTCAGTTCCTTGGCGACCAATTCCTGAACCTCAGCCGGCAAATAGCCGAACTCGCCCTGAACCTTGTGAAGCACGTTGATGACCTCGCCGGCCTTGTTGCCGAACGACTTGCACACTTCCTTCACGAAGTTGATCTTCGATTCTGATAATTTAATAACTGCCATATTATTTTCCTTTCTATTATTTACTGGTTATTGAATTACTCGCTGATTTC